>MDTD01115726.1_pt1 | contig 11571 bp, 12 predicted proteins | sample 811221 | NCBI WGS metagenome assembly MDTD01 (sample SAMN05326646, study PRJNA326480) | marine metagenome | isolation source: seawater | place: Pacific Ocean: South West | collected 2011
ACGTTGATAGGCTGGATGTGGAAGCGCAGTAATGCGTGCAGCTGACCAGTACTAATAGCTCAATTGGCTTGATTTATGCACTGAAAAAAATTTTTATATCAAGAATTCATATTAAGAGATAATAAAGTTTAAATGAGTAAGTTATTTAAAGACAAATTTGTTTCTCATTTAATTGGTTATCAAAGTTATATTACAAATAATTTAGTAAGTTTAAATTATATTAAAAAACTTGAAACACCCTTTTTTATTACATTAAAAACCAAAACATCAAAAAAACTTTCCAAAAAAATTATAGACTCTTTTAAATCTGCAAATTTAAAAATTAAACTTGCTTCTACAATGGTAAAATTTGAGAGAAAATATAAGGAAAATAAAAAAGTTTATATTGATTGTCGAGAAGCTAAAAAAAACGACATACCTCAATTAAAAAAAATTTGTTTAGAAGATACATCTAATTCAAGATTTTTTAATGATTTGAGCTTGCCATTAAAATTTAGAAAATCTTATAGAGCTTACTGGATTTTAAACTTTTTCAAAAAAAAGAGAGGTGATTTTTTAATCGTAGCATATAAAAATAAAAGAGTGTTGGGATTTATATTAATGTTAATAAAATCTTTTGGATTGCAAATAGATTTAATTGTATCGAGTAAAAATTATCAAAATAAAAAAGTTGGAACAAGTTTAATAAATTATATAAATAACAATTTTTTAAAAAAAGATAAAGTTATTAAGGCCGGAACTCAACTAGATAATATTAAAGCAAATAAAATTTATAAAAAATTAGGATTTGTCAAAAAGAAAAAGAAAACCTATGTCTATCACATACATTCTAATTAACAAAAATGACTAAGAAAAATAATTTAATCAAAGAAGTATTTAAAGATTTTAAAGGAGAAGTGAAAAAACGTGCTAAGCCATTAGCTTTTTTAAATAAAATATCTAAATCAACAATTTATATATCAAAAAAGACTGGAGCTATTTATCATTCACCAAATATTAATACAGAAGAAAGTCTTTTTACATGGACAAAAAAAATATACTCCAACAAAATTGATACTAAAAAAAGACTCTATACCTCAAATAATCCAATTATGAAATCAAGACATTATTATTCAGCACTTTTTTTAAATGAAATTTTGAGAAAAGGTAAAATAAAGTTTTGCGATTATGGAGCTGGTGAAGGAAATTTTGGTTTTGAACTTTTAAAGATAAATAAAAATATAGAATATAATTTTACAGAACACAGCCCAAGACTTTATAGGAGCACTTATAACTTGATTAATAAAAATACCAAAAATACATTTTATGGACATAATGGTTCAATTGAAAGTTCACCATTAAATAAAAATTTCAAAAATTTTGATGCAGCATCACTGCTTTGGACACTATGTAATTGTGTTAAACCATTAGGAATATTAAAAGTAATCCATAAATCTCTAAAAGAAAATGGTCTTTTATTGATTTCTGAAAGTTCGAGAATTTTGGTTCCGTTTAAAAAGCCAATTTATAACTTTTTTATACAAAATCATGAAACTCGAAATACACATCCATGGTATTTTTCTTTTAATTCTTTATCTAATCTATTGGAAATTTCAGGTTTTAGAATAATAAAAAATAACAGATATTATGACGAAAATGATTTAATTATAGTTGCTCAAAAAAAAAATATTAAAACCCACACACCAAAAATAAAGATAGATGATCCAAAAAAAGTTGTTAAATTTCTAAAAGAATGGAAAAAAATTAGCAATCTCTTAAAAAATGAAAATTTCTAATTAATTAAAAATGAATAACAAAATTAATTATAAAAATAACATAATTTCAAGACTTAAAAGCAAAAAAGCAAGAATAGGAGTTATTGGCTTAGGGTATGTGGGCTTACCACTAGCAATTTTATTTGCTAAGAGAGGGTTTAAAATTTTTGGTTTTGATATTGACAAACATAAAATTAATAGAATTAAAAATAAAAAAACTTATATTGAAAGAATTTCTCCAAAAGATATTGCGTTACTATCTGGAAATAACGAATGCTTTGAAAAATTTAATGAAATTAAAAATTGTGATGTTATCATTATTTGTGTACCTACTCCATTAATAGGTACTAATAAACCTGACTTATCTTTTATAAAAAAAACAGTAGCATCTATTTCAAAACAACTTAAGTTTGGTCAAGTTATTATCTTAGAAAGCACAAGTTATCCTGGGACAACTCAAGAAGAAATTATCAAAAAATTAGATAAAAAATTTATTGTAGGAACAAATTTATTTGTAGGTTTTTCTTCTGAAAGAATTAACCCTGGAGTAAATGAGAATATGCTTTCAACTATACCTAAGGTTATTAGTGGAAAAACAAATAATTGCCTAAGTGTTGTCTCAAAAGTTTATAGTAAAATTTTTAAAAAAGTAGTTAGAGCTAAGTCATTAGAGATTGCTGAATTTTCAAAATTATTAGAAAATATATATAGAGCTGTAAATATTGGCTTCATAAATGAAATGAAATTAGTTGCTGATAAAATGAATATTGATATTTTTGAAATATTGAAAATAGCTGGAACAAAACCATATGGCTACAGAAGATTTAATCCTGGACCTGGAATAGGAGGTCATTGTATTCCAATAGATCCTCATTATTTATTTTGGAAAGCAAAAAAAGTAGGAATATCAGCTAATTTCATAAAATTAGCAGCAGAAACCAATTCAAATGTCATAAAATTTATTATGACTAAATTTTTAAAAATAATTAAAGAATTAAAAATTAACAAAACTCAAGTAAAAGTATTAATATTGGGACTTGCATACAAAAAAAACGTAGATGATATCAGAGAGTCGGCTTCATTAAAATTAATCAAACTGCTTCAACAAAAGAACATAAAAAAAATAACTTATTGTGATCCTCACACAAAAAATATTTTATTGCCTGATAATATTAAAAAAATCAATAAGTTAAATAAACTATCGAAAAAAAGTATAAAAAACTTTGATATAGTTATTTTAATGACAGATCATGATAAATTAAATTATAGACAAATTTTAAGTGCATCTAAAAAAATAATTGACTGCAGAGGAAGGTTCCAAATAAGTCAAAAGGTACATAGAGCTTAAATTGATAGTAATTATACAGGCACGCTCAAATTCAAAAAGATTTAAAAATAAGGTACTGTATAAAATATACAATAAACCTATCATTTGGCATGTAATTTCAAAAATAAAAAAAAGTAAAAACGTAAAAAAAATAATTGTTGCTACATCTGATAAGAAAACTGATGATAAATTGATAAAATATTTAAAAAGTATTAAAATTGACTATTTTAGAGGTAGCTTAAATAATGTAGCTAAAAGGTTGTGTGATGCTGCCGAAAAAAACAAAGCAAATTTTTTTATGAGAATAAGTGCTGACAGTCCCATGATTGACACAGCTATAATTGATAAAGCATTAAAAATTTTTAATAGTCAAAAAAAAAATACGATATTATTACTAACGTATTTCCTAGAAGTTATCCCAAAGGTCAATCTGTAGAGATAATAAAAACTTCTAAGTTGAGAAATTTTTTGAACAAATTTAATAAAGATCAGAAAGAACATGTTACAAGGTATTTTTATAAAAATTACAAAAAATTTATGATAAAAAATTTTACAAGTGTTAAAAACAAAACTAAAATTAAATTAGCAATAGATACAGAAAATGATTTAAAAGTAATTTTAAAAAAATTTAAAGAAAAAAACTTTATTAACTTTTCACTTAAATAATGAAAATTGTAGCTGCAGTAATAGGAATGGGCATTGGTCAAAAGCATTTAGAGGCAATAGATAATTATAAAAAATCTTTCGTAAAAATCATTTGTGAAAAAAATGAAAAAAAAATTAAATTGTTAAAAAAAAAATATCCAAACAAAATTATCACTAAAAATGAAAATGTTATTTTTGAAGATCCATCAATTAATTTAGTCTCTATTGCTAGTTATGATGATTTTCATTATTCACAAATTATAAAATCACTTAAAAATAATAAGAATATTATTGTAGAAAAACCAATGTGTTTAAAATTAAATCAATTAACAGAGATTAATAAAATTTTAAAAAAAAAGAAAAATATCAAAATGATATCAAATTTAGTTTTAAGAGTTAATTCGTTGTTTAAAGAATTTAAAAAAAGAGCTGATATAAAAAATATCTTTTACATTGAAGCAGATTATATTTGGGGAAGAAAGAAAAAATTATTTGAATGGCGTTCTAAACTTAAGGATTACTCATTGATATTAGGAGCTGGAATACATATTATTGATCTCGTTATGTGGTTATTAGGTTCAAAACCCATATCAGTAAAAACTTTTGCTAACAAAAAATCAACAATGAATTCAAAATTTAAAAAAAATAGTTTAATTGTTATGTTATTTGAGTTCCCTTCAAATATTTTAGTAAAAATTACTGCAAATGGTGCAGCTATACATAATCACTTCCATGAAATGAAAATATTTTCAAAAAATGAGACTTTAGTTCATTCCAATCTAGGTACATATTCTTTTAAGAGAGATAAATTAAAAAAGATAAATAAACCTTATCCAGACAAACAAAGGAGAAAAAAAGTCATTCGCAACTTTATTGACAACTTAATTAATCCTAAAATTAAAAATTTTATTTCACATCAAGAACAATTTGACTTAATGTCTGCATGTTTTTCTGCTGAAAAATCTGCAATAATGAATAAAAAAATTAAGATTAAATACTTATAAATTTATCAAAATGATTAAATTTTCTATACCTAATATTCAGACAAGTGATATTAAAATTGTTTCTAAAATTATACAAAGTGGATGGCTTACTCATGGAAAGTATACTTCGCTTTTTGAAAAAGAATTTAAAAAATTTACAAAATCCAAGTATGCAATTTCAGTATCAAGCTGCACTGCTGGTTTACATCTTTCCTGCTTAGCGTCAGGTTTCAAAAAAGGTGACGAAATTATTGTACCAGCACAAACTCATACAGCTACAGCTCATGCAGTTGAATATACTGGAGCTAGAGCAATTTTTGCAGATATCGATTTGAAGTCTGGAAATATAAATTTAGAAAATATAAAAACGAAAGTTACCAAAAACACAAAAGGTTTAATAATAGTTCATATGGCTGGATATCCATGTGAAGCAGAAAAAATTAAATCTTTTTGTAAAAAAAAAAAAATTATATTACTCGAAGACTGCGCCCATGGAGTAGGAACTAAATTTAAAAATAAACATGTAGGTAATTTCGGAGTTTCAGGAAGTTTCTCATTTTATCCCACTAAACAAATAACAACTGGAGAGGGAGGAATGGTAATAACAAATGATTATAAATTTTATAAAAAGATAAAAAAATTAAAAGCTTTTGGAATAGATAAGGATATTAAAGATAGAAAAAAACAAGGTGATTATGATGTAAAATCTCTTGGTTTTAACTATAGAATGACTGATTTTCAAGCAGCATTAGGATACAAACAGATAAAACAATATAAAAAAAATTTAAAAAAACGCCAATTAATTGCGAAACAATATATAAAAAACTTTTCAAATATTAAAAATATAAGTCATATGCCCTATTCGAAAAATTGTTCCTTTTTCATTTTTCAAATATTTTGTAAGAATAGAGATAAAATATTAAAAAAATTAAAAAAAATGAATATTGGTGTAAGTGTTCATTATGCTAAATGTTTACCAAAAATGACTTATTACAAAAAAAAATATAGCTTAGATATTAACGACTTTAAGAACTCTGACATTTATGGTATTACCAATATCTCATTACCTGTGTACCCTAAACTTACAATACAAGAAGTTAATAAAATTTGTAAAACTATAATTAATTTACTTTAACAATATGAATTCAAAAAATATTCTATTGGTTGGTGGGTGTGGTTTTATTGGTCATAATTTGGCTATACATTTGAAAAAATTAGGGCATAAGCCAGTAATAGTAGATAGTCTATCAGTTAACAATATCTTATCTTTTGCAGATAAAGAGGTAAAAAACAAAAAGTTATACTCTGCAATTTTACAAAATAGAATTGATATTTTAAATGCAGAAGCTATTCAATTGATTATACAAGATGCAAGAGATTATCATGCAGTATCAAAGATATATAATGACATAAATCCAGATATAATAATTCATTTAGCAGCTGTCTCTCATGCGAACAAATCAAACAAAGATCCACATAGCACATTCGATCATAGTTTTAGAACACTTGAAAATACTTTAGATTTTGCAAAAAATAATAAAACACATGTGATTTATTTATCATCAAGTATGGTTTATGGAAATTTTGACTCGAAAAATGTAAATGAGGAGACTTCATGCAAACCTATTGGCATATACGGAACATTAAAATATTCAGGTGAGCTTTTAGTAAAAGCTTATAACCAAATATTTGACTTACCTTATTCAATTATACGACCATCAGCCTTGTATGGAGAAAGATGTGTTAGTAGAAGAGTTGGACAAATATTTATTGAAAATGCTATTCAAGGCCTTGATATCACTATTAATGGAGATGGAAAAGAAAAGTTAGACTTTACTTACATAGAAGATTTAGTTGTAGGAATTGGATTATGCTGTGAAAAAGAGAATGCTAAAAATCAAATTTTTAATTTAACATATGGAAACTCACGTAAAATTAGTGAATTAACAGAAATTCTTAAACAAGAATTTCCTGATATAAAAATTATGTATAAAGAAAAAGAGAAATTTATGCCAGAAAGAGGAACTTTAGATGTGTCAAAAGCAAAAAAATTGCTTGGATATAACCCAGTAAATACTATTGAAACAGGTTATGTAAAATATATTTCATGGTATAAAAAATTTTGGAATAATTTAAAATGAACTTCAAAATAATTGAATGAAACTTAAAAACTTTAATTTAAAAAAAAAAGTTTTTATCATTGCAGAAGTAGGCAACAATCATGAAGGTAATTTCACTATAGCTAAAAAACTAGTTCATCAAGCTGCAAAAGCAGGAGTTGATGCAGTTAAATTTCAAACATTTAAAACTGAAAACTTTATAAGCAAAAAAGATAAAAAGAGATTCAAGCAATTAAAAAAATTTGAACTTTCATATAAGCAATTTAAATATTTGAAAAAATTAGCTCACATAAAAAAAATTAAATTTATTTCCACCCCATTAGATTTAGAAAGTGCAGAATTTTTGATTAAAAATGCAGATTTAATTAAAATAGCATCTAGTGATAATAATTTTTATCCACTTATAGATAAAGTTTTGAAATCAAAAAAACCTATAATTATTTCAACAGGAATGACAAATAGTTTACAAATTAAAAGCTTAACAAATTATATTATTAAAACTATTGGTAAAAAAGCTGTGGAAAGAAGAATTGCGTTGTTACATTGTGTAACAAGCTATCCAGTAGAAGATAAATTTGCAAATTTAAGATCGGTGGATTATTTAGCTAAAAATTTAAAACTAACTATTGGATATTCAGATCATACAATTGGAAATGAGGCATGTATAGCAGCAGTAACAATGGGGGCAAAAGTTATTGAAAAACATTTTACTATTGATAAAAAATTTTCAAAATTCAGAGATCATGCACTTTCAGCAGATTATTCAGATTTAAAAAGTTTAGTTTTGGGAATAAGAAAAGTAGAGTTGCAATTAGGGAAATTTAATAAAGAAATACAAAAACCAGAAAAAAAATTTATAAAAATAGTTAGAAGAGGAGTTTATTCAGATAAACATATTTTATCTGGAGAAAAATTAAGTTTAAAAAATATAAAATTTTTAAGACCTGCTTTAACAAGTAACTTTAATTATTTAAAAAAAATTATAGGAAAAAAAATAAAGAAAACTTTTTATAAAGATCAAAAAATTAATTTAGATATTTAGTATTTATGTGTGGAATAAGTGGCTATATAAGCAAAACAAATTTAATTGCAGATAATGGAATAACCCACACCCTTGAAATGATGAAAAGAAGGGGACCAGACTCAAAAAATTTTTATAAAAATTCTTATAACTCAAAACAATTAGCTTTACTGCATTCAAGATTAAATATTATTGATTTGAATGAAAGAGCAAATCAACCATACCATTATGAAGATTTCATAATTGTATTTAATGGTGAAATTTATAATTATTTAGAGATTAAGTCTAAATTAGAGAATAAAAATTATAAATTCAAAACAAATTCAGATACGGAAGTTTTAATTAAAAGTTTTCAAGAATATGGTGAAAAATGTGTTGATCATTTTATCGGAATGTGGGCTTTTGCAATATGGGATATTAAAAAAAAACAACTTTTTTTATCTAGAGATCCATTTGGAGAAAAACCTTTATATTATTTTTTTGACCAAAATGGATTTTTTTTTGGTTCTGAAATAAAATTTATAAAATCATTATGTAATAAAAATTTTGAAATAAACAAAAATCAGATTCAAAAAAATATTTTTTTAGGTTATAAATCTTTAAATAAATCTAATAGCACTTTTTACAAAGATATAATTTCATTAGAAAGTAGTTCAAATATACTCATAGATCTTGATTTAAATTTAATTAAAAAAAAATATTGGAGACCAAAATTAAATATAGATCAAAATATGAGTTTAAATGATGCTGTAAGCGGTGTTAAACTGAAATTAACAAAAAGTTTAGAATTAAGAATGCGTTCTGATGTACCAATTGCATTCTGTTTAAGTGGTGGAGTGGATTCAGCTTTATTAGCTTCTCATGCTAAAAAAACTTTTGGTAAAGAAATTTCAACATTTTCAATAATTGATAAAGATCCCAGATATGATGAGTCTGAGAATCTTAGTTATATAATTAACGATTTAAAATGTAAGCATGAGTTAATCAAAATAAATAATAGTGAAGATATATTTTTTGACAGATTAAAAATGTTGACAGAATATCATGATGGACCAATTGCTACATTGTCATATTATATTCATTCTTTTCTAAGTGAGAATATTTCAAAGAATGATTATAGAGTTGCTATATCAGGCACTGGCGCGGACGAGCTCTTTACTGGATATTATGATCATTTTTTATTACATTTTGAAGCATTAAAAGGTACTAAATATTTAAAATCCAATATTGATTATTGGACTAAATTTATTTTACCAAAAATAAGAAATCCCTATTTGCAAAATTCAAAATTATATATTGAAGACCCGGAAAATAGAGATTTAGTTTATGAAAAAAATCTTGGTGTTTCTCAATACTCCGTCACTGCAATTGAACACAAATTTACTGAAGAAAACTATTGTGATGAACTTTTAAGAAAAAGAATGATGAATGAATTATTTCATGAAGTTGTACCGGTTATTCTTAAACATGATGATCTTAACTCGATGTATTATTCTATTGAAAATAGAAGTCCATACTTAGATAGAGATCTACTAGAATTCACTTTGACTATTCCACCACACTTATTAATTGCAAACGGACTGCAAAAAAAAATTCTTAGAGATTCTGGTGAGGGTGTATTGAATGATCAAGTTAGATTATCAAAGCAAAAAAAAGGTTTTAATGCCTCAATTAATTCAATCATAAACTTTGATAATTCAAATTTAATAGATTTAATTTTTGACACAAGTTCGCCAATAGCTGAATATGTTGACCTCGTAAAATTAAAAAAAGACTTGAATATTGAATTAATTCCTAATCATTTATCAAAATTAATATTCTCTATAATTAGTACAAATTTTTTTTTAGAAAGTAATAAATAGAATGAAATTAGGAGTTGTTGATCTTAATACAGGTAACCTTGCATCATTATTATCCGCTTTGGATAGATTGAATATAAAATATGTAATATGCAGAGATAATTTTGATTTTGAAAGCGTAGACAAAGTTATCTTACCAGGAGTTGGAGCATTTGGAGATTTTATGAAAAAAATAATTGATAAAAATTTAGACAAAGTTTTAATTAATAAAGTTAAAAAAAATACTTCGATACTTGGAGTTTGTGTTGGTTTTCAAATTTTATTTTCATCAAGTAATGAGCATGGTGATCATCCAGGTTTAAAATTACTAGAGGGTAAATTTATTAATTTTAAAGAAGAAAATAAAAATATTAAAGTACCCCATGTGGGTTGGAATGAATGTAAAATAATAAACAAAAATCTATTATTTAATGATATCAAAAATAATTCTGATTTTTATTTTACTCACTCTTATTATCTAAAAGATTATAAAATTGAAAATGTTGTTTCACATACAAACTATAACTTAAATTTTGTATCCTCAGTTAATCAAGGGAACGTATATGGAGTTCAGTTTCACCCTGAAAAAAGTCAATCAAATGGTTTGAAAATACTTAAAAATTTTTATGAGAGGTGTTAATTGCTTAAGAAAAGAATAATAATAACTTTAACATTTTTAGATGGTGTATTGTTTAGAACAAAGAAATTTAAACCAGACTACAGATATACTAAAAATTTTATTGATTTTTGGAGTATTGATGAATTAATTTTAATAGATATTTCTAAAAAAAAATTTTCAAAAAATTTTATTGATTTAATTTCCTTTTTTTCAAAAAATTGTTTTGTCCCCATCTCTGTTGGTGGTGGAATTGCTACAATAGAAAATGCTGATATTTATTTTAAAAATGGAGCTGATAAAATAGTTCTAGGATCTAATGTAATTAATAAAAAAAATCTAATAGAAGAGATTTCAAAAAAATATGGGAATCAATCAATAATACAATCTGTCGATTGTAAAAGGATATTTAAAAATAATAACTACACGGTTATGGGAAATAGTGGAACAGAAAACTTATTACAGGATCCTATTCAATTTAGCTTAAAAGCTTTAGCAAGAGGTGTTGGCGAAATAATGATTAATAATATTGATAATGATGGAAGTTTAATGGGATATGATCTTAATCTGATTAAATTGGTATCTAAAAAAATTAATTGCCCAATTTTAGCACTTGGTGGCGCAGGCAATTGGCAACATATTCTTGATTTATTAATTCAAACAGATATTTCAGCTGCTTGCACACAAAATATTTTCCATTTTACAGAAGAAAGTATACTTTCAGCAAAAAAATTTTTAAAAGGTAAAAACATTAAAGTAAGAAATTAATTGATGATAAATTTTTGTAAACTTTGCCTGATGCCAGATACCAGGCCAAGGATAGTTTTTGATAATAACGGTATTTGTAACGCTTGTCTACATAGCAAAAAAAAAGATTTAATAGATTGGAATAAAAGAAAAAAAGAATTTTTGAAATTAATTGAGGAAATAAAGGCAAACTCAAAAAAAACAAATTCTTTTTATGATTGTGTTGTTCCATGGTCTGGAGGTAAAGACTCGACTTCTATTGCATTAAAATTGAAATTTGAATTTGATTTAAATCCACTTTTAGTGACATTCTCCCCACTTTTGATTAATGAATGTGGAAGATTAAATAGATTAGAGCTTTCAAAAATGGGTTTTGACTCAATTTTCTTAAACCCTAATCAATTGGTTTCAAAGAAATTAGCAAAAAGGTTTTTTATAGAAAGAGGAAATCCAAAAGTTGCATGGGACGCAGGAGTTAATGCTGGTCCGGTTCAGGTTGCTATAAATTATGATATTCCAA
>MDTD01175597.1_pt1 | contig 11571 bp, 8 predicted proteins | sample 811221 | NCBI WGS metagenome assembly MDTD01 (sample SAMN05326646, study PRJNA326480) | marine metagenome | isolation source: seawater | place: Pacific Ocean: South West | collected 2011
CAGGCCAGATGCCGGACACCATCAGCCGGGACGCTCTGGCCATCTTGCGCGCTTTTCCGCGCCAGGCCCTGCATGCGGCCCGCCTGTCTTTTGCGCACCCCATAACCGGCGCAGCCCTTGACTTTGACGGCCCCCTGCCAGCGGATATGGCCGGCCTGCTGGCAACGATAGATGAGGCGATTGCTGCCCGCGGCCGGGCCTGATCCCATCGCCTGTGCTGTTTTCTCCCTCCTTTGCCTTAATTCTGCCCCTCTTTACAGATACGGATAACGCTCCCATATAAGATCCAACGCGAAACAGCAAAAAGAGACATAAATGAGCCGAAACGCCCTTATTCCCGCCCTGACCCCTGAGGGCAGCCTGTCCCGCTATATGGAGCAGATCCGCCAGTTTCCGATGCTGGAAGCGGATGAGGAATATATGCTGGCCCGGTCCTTTGCTGAACGCGGTGATGTGGACGCGGCGCATAAGCTGGTGACCAGCCATCTTCGCTTGGTGGCCAAAATTGCGATGGGATACCGCGGCTATGGCCTGCCTGTGGCAGATCTGATTTCCGAAGGCAATCTGGGTATGATGCATGCGGTCAAGAAATTTGACCCGGATAAAGGCTTCCGCCTGGCCACCTATGCGATGTGGTGGATTAAGGCTTCTATTCAGGAATATGTGCTGCGCTCCTGGTCTCTGGTGAAAATCGGCACCACCGCCTCGCAAAAGAAACTGTTTTTTAATCTACGCCGCATCAAAGGCCAGATTGGCGCGATTGACCGCGGCGATCTGAAGCCGGAAGATGTGACCCATATCGCGGATGAACTGAACGTCTCTGAAAAAGATGTGATTTCGATGAACCAGCGTATGTCAGGCGGCGATCAGTCGCTGAACGCGCCCCTGGCCACCGCTCCGGGCGAAGAAGGTGGCGAGTGGCAGGACTGGCTGGAAGATGACCGGCCGGATCAGGAAGTCCTGTTTGCGGAGTCTGAAGAGCTGGATAAGCGCCAGGCCCTGATGGCAGAGGCGATGCAGGGGCTGAATGAGCGGGAAGTGCGGATTATTGAGGCTAGGCGACTGGCCGAACCGCCGCTGACCCTGGAGGAACTGGCCACAGAATTCGGCGTCAGCCGCGAGCGTATCCGCCAGATTGAGGTCCGCGCGTTTGAAAAACTCTCGGCGGCTGTTCTAGCCCGCGCGGATGAGATGAAATTACTGCCTGCTGCTGAAATCGCCTCTGGCAGTCAATCTGCCTGAACCCCTCACCCGCTGAACGGGTCTTTCACCAAAATCGTGTCATCACGTTCCGGGCTGGTGGACAGCAGCGCGACCGGAATACCGGTTAGCTCTTCCACACGGCGGATATATTTCACCGCATTGGCAGGCAAATCTGCCCATGTGCGCGCACCATAAGTGCTCTCGGCCCAGCCGGGCATCTCTTCATAAATCGGCGTACAGGCGGCCTGCTCTGCCGCATTTGACGGGAAGTAGTCCAGAACCTGTCCATCGCAGTCATAGCCGGTACAAATCTTCAGCGTGTCAAACCCGTCCAGAACGTCCAGCTTGGTCAGGGCCATGCCGGTAATCCCGGCGGTCAGCCCGGCTTGCCTGACCATCACCGCATCAAACCAGCCGCACCGGCGTTTGCGCCCTGTGACGGTGCCGAACTCGCGGCCGCGCTCACCCATGCGTTCACCATCTGCGCCAAAATCCTCAGTCGGGAACGGGCCTGCGCCCACTCGCGTGGTATAGGCCTTGGTGATGCCCAGAACAAAACCGACCGCGCCCGGGCCTGTACCAGACCCGGTGCCCGCCTGCCCCGCCACCGTGTTCGAAGAGGTCACAAACGGGTAAGTGCCATGGTCAATATCCAGCATAATGCCTTGTGCACCTTCAAACAGGACCAGCTTATGATTGCTTTGTGCTTCGGCCAGTACGCGCCAGCTCTGCCCGGCATAGGATAACAGCTCAGCCGCCATACCCAGCAGGTCTTCTGCCATTTGCTCTGCCGAGACCGGCTCTTCTCTTGCGGCTTCCAGCCAGACATTATGATGCGCCGCCAGCCGGTCCAGACGGGCGCGCAGATGCCCTTCATCGCGCAGGTCAGACAGGCGGATACCGCGCCGCGCGACCTTGTCTTCATAGGCCGGGCCGATACCGCGGCCGGTTGTACCGATTTTGGTCTTGCCACTTGCCGCCGCCTCACGGGCCTGGTCAACACGCACATGAACCGGCAGGATAAGCGAGACCGCATCAGACACCACCAGATTATCCGGGCTGACCGCCACACCCTGATCACGGATGGTTTTCATCTCCGCCAGCAGCGCGGACGGGTCAACCACCACGCCATTACCGATCACAGACGCCTTGCCGGGCCGCACAATCCCTGACGGCAGCAAAGACAGCTTATATTCAACCCCGTCAATCACCAGCGTATGGCCGGCATTATGCCCGCCCTGAAACCGGACCACCATATCGGCCCGTTCAGACAGCCAGTCAACAATCTTGCCTTTACCCTCATCACCCCATTGGGAGCCGATCACAGCCACATTCGTCATCTGCTTGTTCTATCCTGTCTTTTTTCTCACTTAACTTGTTTTTTGACCATCAGCCATCTATTGGCTCTGGCATGCCGCCCACATCCCGCAGAATAAAGCTGCAGCCTAGCGCCCTTGCCTCAGCCTCTGCATCAGCGCCATTTGTGCCATACAGCACATGACGGCCCCGCTCGACCAGAGCCAGGCCCGCGGCCAGGCCAATGTCTGCCGGAATATAAATCACCGGACTTTGTTGGGGGGCCGGCAGCGCGCGCAACACCCGTTCCATATAGACAGACAGGCCCATCGCTTTTTCATCATAACCGGTCACATAGGCCCCGCCCCGGGCAATCGCCCCTTTCAGGCCAGCCCCGAAAATCGAAAAGCTGACAGAGGTGTGATAGCCATAGCCCTGCATATCCAGCGGATCAATGGTAATCGACACAGACGGGATAATGGTGTTCAGGCTTGTGGCAATGGCGATCAGATCAGCCAGCTGACTTGCCGCCGGTTCTGGCAGACGGGCGGCAATCGCTGACAGCTTATGGCTGTCTGCACCGGACGCATCTATCACCTCAGCCAGAGATGAAGCTGCTTTAATCGGCAATTGGGTCAGCCGGGTGATATCACGGTCAGACAGCGCGCTGAACATCTGTTGTTTGATGTCCGCATCCATTGCTGTCAGCTCATCACCCAAAATCGCCTCTGCCAGGCTGGGCAGGCCTAAATCAATGGTCAGCTCGGTAATGCCGGCCTGTTCAAGGGCCCGCACCCCCAGCATGATAATTTCGGTGGCTGCCTGCTGGTCATCACGGCCGATAATTTCTGCTCCGGCCTGAACCAGCTGGCGTTCAGGGTTCAGCACATCAGGCACAACCCGCATCACCTCACCGCCATAAGCCAGGCGCAACGGCCGCGGGTAGCGGGCAAGGCGCGTGCCGGAAATCCGCGCAATCTGGGCCGTCATATCAGACCGCAACGCCATCATCCGGCGCGAGATTGGATCCAGCAGCCGGAAGGTCTGATCCGCAAGGGCGACTCCTGGCCCCTCAGCAATCAGGGTCTGTTCAAACTCAACCAGAGGCGGCTTAATCCGCTGATAGGAAAAGGCCGCAAAACAAGACAGGACCGTCTCAACCGCCTTTGCGTCCTGTTCGGCCTGCGGGGCGAGAAGATCGCTTAAACCAGATGGCAGCAATCCTTGCGCGGCTTCACCGGCGGCATCAGCAGCCGTCGGCAGCACAACCACGTCCGGCACTGAGGGATCAAAGCTGTCAGAAGATGACATGGTTAAAACGCCCGGCAAAAGAAAACAAAGATAAGTGGCCGCCATCTGAGGACGACGGCCCAAATCCTCTATCTTCTAGCCTGTTTGCCGCGTCTGGGCAAGCAGATGTGGTGCGGGTCAGGCGGAAAACCGGAGATAATCCGCCCGCACAACCTGTGGCATATTCCTGATGGTCTGCAGCGTGTCTGCTGAAACCGCCTCATCTATCTCAACAAGGGCAACAGCCTCGCCGCCGGCCTGTTTGCGCCCCAGATGAAAGGTGGCGATATTCACGCCCAGCTCACCCATCATGCTGCCCAAAGCGCCAATAAAGCCAGGTTTGTCATAATTGCGCAGATAAAGCATATTTTCCGGAAATGCGGATTCAACCGAAATGCCCTGCACCTCAACCAGACGGGCCATATTTCCGCCAACCAGCGTCCCGCAGACCGTCCGCTCACCGCCCTTATAGCTGACGGTCAGGCGCAACAGGCTTTCATAATCACAGCGCCGGTCATGCCGCACCGTGGCGACCGCAATTTCATTGGCATGTGCCATCGCGGCCGCATTCACCATATTCACTGAATCCATCTTCGGGCCCAGCAGACCGGCCAGTGTAGAGGCCAGAATAGGCTGTTCATTCAGACCTGCGGCCTTGCCATCAAATTCCAGCTTAACCGCGGCCAGCCCTTCTGTTTCCAACTGGCCCAGGAACCGGCCTAGCAGGGCCCCCAACGTCATATAGGGTTTTAACACCGGGGCTTCTTCAGCCGTCACAGACGCCATATTAATCGCATTGGTCACAGCCCCTGTATTCAGATAATCAGCCATCTGTTCGGCCACCTGCAGGGCGACTTTCTCCTGCGCCTCAACTGTACTGGCCCCCAGATGAGGTGTGGCAACGAAATTTTCTGCTTCAAACAGCGGGTTATCCTTTGCCGGTTCTGTTTCAAACACATCCAGAGCCGCCCCGGCAACATGACCAGAATGTAATGCTGCCAGCAGCGCGTTTTCATCAACCAGACCGCCGCGGGCACAGTTCACAATCCGCACACCTTTCTTGGTCCGGTTCAGCGCATCTGCTGAAATGATGTTGCGGGTGGCATCAGTCAGGGGTGTGTGCAGGGTGATAAAATCAGCCTTTTCCAGAAGCTCATCCAGCTCAACCTTTTCAATCCCCAGATTTTTTGCCCGCTCATCTGTCAAGAACGGATCATACCCCATCACCTTCATCTTCAAACCCTGGGCCCGGTCAGCCACAATCGCCCCGATATTGCCGCAACCGATAATGCCCAGTTTCTTGCCGGAAATTTCCGCGCCCATGAATTTGGACTTCTCCCACTTGCTGGCAGTGGTTGAGATATGTGCCTGCGGAATCTGGCGGGCCAGAGCCAGCAACATGGAAATCGCGTGTTCTGCTGTGGTGACCGCATTGCCGAACGGGGTGTTCATCACCACCACGCCTGAGGCTGTGGCAGCCGCAATATCCACATTATCCACCCCGATACCGGCCCGGCCGACCACTTTCAGATTCGGCGCTTTGGCCAGCAAATCTGCTGTCACCTTAGTCGCTGAGCGGATTGCCAGCCCGTCATATTCACCGATTATTCCGGCCAGCTCTTCAGGGCTCAGACCCGGCTTTACATCAACCTCAATCGCTGCTTCACGGAAAATATCCGCCGCTGCCGGGGCCAGCTTGTCACTGATCAATACTTTCGTCATTGTCTTATCTCTTCTTTACTGAATTTTAATTTTTGCGCGCGTTTTCGAAGGCCCAGTCCAGCCAGGGCATCAGCGCGGCCATATCTTCGGCGTCAACTGTTGGCCCGCCCCACAGTCGCAAGCCGGCAGGCGCGGTGCGGTAGGCGCCGATGTCAAACGCCACTCCCTCTGCTGCCAACAGCGCGACCATCTGTTTGGCAAGGGCCGCCTGCGCCTCAATATCCATTGCCGTCACTTCTGGGTGGACCAGCTTCAGACAGATTGAGGTTGAGGACAGATTGGCTTCATCTTGGCATAAAAACCCGCACCAGTCAGAGGCAGCGACGAATTCCTGAACCACTTTCAGATTGGCTTCAGATCGTTTGATCAGGCCAGTAAGGCCGCCTTGGGCTTCAGCCCAGTCAAGGGCGGCATGCAGATCTTCCACACACAGCAGAGACGGCGTGTTGATGGTATCACCGCGGAAAATCCCGTCGATCAGCTTACCGCCTTTGGTCAGCTGAAAAATCTTCGGCATTGGCCAGGGCGGGGTATAGCTTTCCAGACGGTCTACCGCACGGGGCGACAGGATGATCACGCCATGCCCCGCTTCCCCGCCCAATGATTTCTGCCAGCTGAAGGTGGTGATATCCAGCTTGTTCCAGTCCATTTCCATTGCAAAACAGGCTGAGGTGGCATCAGCAATAGTCAGCCCTTCTCTGTCATCAGGAATCCAGCTGGTGTCGGGGACGCGCACCCCGGAAGTGGTCCCGTTAAAGGTGAACAGAACGTCCCGCGAACAATCAACCGTGCCCAGATCAGGCAACGCGCCCCAGTCTGCCTCTATAATACGACAGTCATCCAGTTTCAGCTGTTTGGTGGCATCCGCTACCCATGTCTTGCCGAAAGATTCCCACGCCAGAATATCTGTGCCCCGTGCGCCCAGCACAGACCACATGGCCATTTCAACCGCGCCTGTATCAGACGCTGGAACAATGCCCAGACGGTAATCGTCAGGCAGGCCCAGCAGATCAGACATACGGTCAATTGCAGATGTTATTTTGGCTTTGGGGTCTTTGGCCCGATGCGAGCGGCCAAGGGCAGCATCGCTGAGATGGGCAGGGGTCCAGCCGGTAAATTTCTTCGTTGGCCCGGATGAAAAATGCGGGGACAACGGCCGGTTTTTCGGCGTCATGGCGAACCTCTTCAGTAATGTGACTGTCCGTTGGGGGACAGCGACCCACCGCAGACAATAATCAGCCGACACAAAATGTCAAGAAGGCGACATGAGATTTTTTTGGGGGGAGAGGCGCGCCTACCCTGCCGTTTCGGTCAGCACGGTCACCAGCCGGTCCATGGCGGCGTCAAGGCGGGCTTCGTCTGTCGCCTCAACCATCACGCGGATCAAGGGCTCGGTCCCGGACGGGCGCAACAACACACGGCCCTCCTCGCCCAGCTCAGCTTCCACGGCGGTCACCTCTGCTTTCACCCGCTCATCTGCCAATATGGCCTTATCCATATCCCTCAGATTGACCAGCTTTTGCGGCACAGGGGTGAAACAGGACAGAATCTCAGAGGCGGTCCTGCCAGTCCGGCACATCACAGACAACACCTGAAGCGCAGCAATCAGCCCGTCTCCGGTACGGGTCATCTCAGGCAGCAGAATATGGCCCGATGGCTCACCACCCAGATTGCTGTTTGTCCTGACCATCCGTTCGTGAATATAGCGGTCCCCGACCGCCGCGCGTTCAAACCCGATACCCTTTTCCGCCAATGCGGTTTCCAGGCCCAGATTGCTCATCACCGTGCCGACCACAGGGCCGGTTAATGTGCCTTGTGCCGCCGCATCCAGAGCCAGCGCGGCGATAATCTGATCCCCGTCACAGATTTTGCCTGCCTCGTCAGCCAGGATCAGACGGTCTGCATCCCCGTCCAGGCAAATGCCGATATCTGCGCCGGCCTCTGCCACCGCCTTGGCCATCGCCGCAGGCGCGGTTGCCCCGCAATTCAGGTTGATGTTCAGCCCGTCAGGGGCCACCCCCAGAGGTACAATATCCGCGCCCAGTTCGGCCAGCGTATCCGGGGCTGTACGGTAGGCCGCGCCATGTGCACAATCCACCACAATCCGCATACCAGACAAAGACTGGGCGGTATCAAAAGTGGCTTTGGCAAATTCCATATAACGCTGCGCGGAATTGACAATCCGGCGCGCCCGGCCCAACCCTTCTGCAGCAGCAAGCGCAATTGATCCCTGCATCAGGCTGGAAATTTCTGTCTCAATCTCATCATCCAGCTTATGCCCGTCCGGCCCGAACAGCTTAATCCCATTATCATGATGCGGGTTGTGAGAGGCGGAAATCATCACCCCGAAATCGGCCCGCAAAGAATGGGTCAGGTACGATACAGCTGCGGTCGGCACCGGCCCCAATAACCGGCAGTTAATGCCGATAGAGGTAAAGCCCGCGACAAGAGCAGATTCCAGCATATATCCCGACAGGCGGGTATCTTTTCCGATCACCACCATAGGGTTTGTCATCCGCCCGTCATCAGTAGTTTTATCAGCAAACCAGCGCCCCGCGGCCAGCGCCAGCCGGACCACGGATTCCGCCCGCATCGGGCCGGTATTGATGCGTGCCCGCACCCCGTCTGTGCCGAAAATCCCTGCCATCTTGCGCTGCCTTTGTGCTGGTCTGTCTGCCTTGCGCTGACTATAGGCCGGACCGGCCCAAATTGTCCAGATTGGGGACAGGGAGTCTCCCCCCTACCCTATCCCTCTCTGTACCGCGACCGCCTGCACGGTCTCTGGCACGTCATGGGTGCGGATCAGCTGTGCGCCTTGGGCGGTGGCGTCTAAGGTCAGGGCGAGGCTGCCGCCTAACCTCTCATCCGCCGTTCCGCCATAATCGCCCCTCTGGCCACCCCGTGCGGCCAGCTTCGGGATAGAGGATTTGCGCGACACACCGATCAGAACCGGCACACCCAGGCCGTGAAACAATGCTATCCATTTAATCAGCTCTGCATTATGCACCGGCGTTTTGCCGAACCCAAAGCCCGGGTCAACCGCGATATTCCCGCGCGGCAGCCCCGCCGCCACCAGCCTGTCTATGTGGCCTGATAACACTTCATACACCTCAACCGGGGCAAAGCCATAGCGCGGGTTATCCTGCATCGTGGCCGGCGTGCCCTGCATATGCATGGCAATGGCACACACATCGCTGGTTTCGGCATGGGCCTTTGCCATCACCTCTGCCGCGCCGTCCTCAGTAAAACCGGACACATCATTGATCACCCGTGCCCCTGCCCCCATCGCCGGGCCCATCACCGCCGCATGACGCGTATCAGCGGATATCAGATGCCCGTCAGCGGAAAGGGCCGATATCACCGGCGTGATGCGGGCCAATTCCTCCTCACGGGTGACCGGTTCAGCCCCGGGCCGTGTTGACTCGCCGCCAATATCCAAAATGGTTGCGCCTGCTGCTACCATCTGCCGGCCATGGGCAATTGCGGCCTCAGCGCCCAAGAACCGGCCGCCGTCTGAGAAACTGTCCGGCGTGACATTCACAATCCCCATAATATGGGGCCGGTCCATCTCCAGCCCCGCAAAGGCGGGACGCGGGCGGGACAAAGCCTCAAGCTGGGCCTCTGCCGCTTCTCCTGCAATCTGGCGCGCGCCCTCAATCGTTACGCGGGCGGCGATATATCCTTCATCACGGCACGTCACCATATCAAGGTGGGCGAAGCCCAGAGGCCCGCCGGACAGAGGCAGATACTCATATTCTGGAGGAGTTGCCGCCAGTTCAGATAACGGCGCAATGCTCAACGGCCGCAGCCATAACCGGTTATCCGGCGTCCATTCTTGCGCAACAGAAGCGGGGCTGACATAGACCAGCCCCGCTCCATCACTATTCATCATCTCTGTCATCGGCAGCGATCAGACAGGCTCAGACCCTGGTGTGTCTGGGTCAGGCCGTGTGCGTGACCGGCCCCCTGTCGGCAGACCTGAACGCGGCTTTTTTGCGCGCGGGGCCGGTGTGTCATCATCTGTCTCATCTTTTCTGGACAGTGTGCCGCCCTCAACGATGATCCGAATCTCATCCCCGTTCAGCGTTTCATATTCCAGCAAGCCTTGGGCCAGGCGTTCCAGCTCATCATGCTTGTCTTTCAGGATTTTGGTCGCATCGCTATAGGCGGTATCCACAATCCGGCGGACTTCTGTATCAATTACATCAGCTGTTTTTTCAGACACATTTTTCTGTTGCGTGACAGACCGACCCAGGAACACTTCCTGTTCATCCCCGCTATAGGCCAGGAAGCCCAGCTTGTCTGACATGCCCCATTCGGTCACCATCCGACGGGCCACATCGGTTGCCATACGAATATCTGATGACGCCCCGGTGGTGACTTTTTCCGGCCCGAAGATCAGCTCTTCAGCAATCCGGCCGCCACAGGCCACCCGCAGATCCGCCAGCAGCTTGTCTACAGCCATGGAAATCCGGTCCCCTTCGGGCAGGCGCATCACCATACCCAGCGCGCGTCCCCGCGGAATAATGGTGGCTTTATGGATCGGATCAGATGCAGGTGAATGCAGCGCGACAACAGCATGTCCGGCCTCATGATAGGCGGTCAGACGCTTTTCATCATCTGTCATCACCATCGACCGGCGCTCAGAGCCCATCATCACCTTATCCTTGGCCTCTTCAAATTCGGCCATAGACACGGTGCGCCGCCCCTTACGCGCGGCCAGCAAGGCCGCCTCGTTAACCAGATTCGCCAGATCCGCACCGGAAAAGCCTGGTGTGCCTCTGGCAATGATGCGGGCATCCACATCTCCTGCCAGCGGGGTTTTGCGCATATGCACTTTTAAGATTTTTTCACGGCCCGTCACATCCGGGTTCGGCACAACCACCTGGCGGTCAAACCGGCCAGGGCGCAGCAAGGCCGGGTCCAGAACATCAGGACGGTTGGTCGCCGCGATCAGAATAACCCCTTCATTGGCTTCAAACCCGTCCATTTCGACCAGCATCTGGTTCAAGGTCTGTTCGCGTTCATCATTACCACCGCCAAGGCCGGCGCCGCGATGGCGGCCAACCGCGTCAATTTCATCAATGAAGATGATACAAGGGGCGTTTTTCTTGCCTTGCTCGAACATATCGCGCACACGGCTGGCCCCGACACCAACAAACATTTCCACAAAATCAGACCCGGAAATGGTAAAAAACGGCACATTCGCTTCACCGGCAATCGCTCTGGCCAGCAAGGTTTTACCTGTACCTGGCGGGCCGACCAGCAACACGCCTTTCGGGATTTTACCGCCCAGACGCTGGAACTTGCCCGGGTCTTTCAAAAATTCAACAACTTCTTCTAATTCGGTTTTGGCTTCATCAATACCGGCGACATCTTCAAAGGTCACGCGGCCATGATGTTCGGTCAGCATCTTGGCCCGGCTCTTGCCAAAGCCCATCGCCCCGCCACGGCCGCCGCCCTGCATCTGGCGCATAAAGAAAATCCAGACCCCGATAAACAACAACATCGGGAACCAGGAAATCAGCACAGATAAAAACCCGGGCATGTTAGACTCATCCGGGCGCGCGTCAATCCGCACATCTGTACCTTCCAGCGTGGCGACCACATCAGCTCCATCCGGCCGGTAGCTGGTCACGGTGGTGTTTTCACGTGTACGGCCTTTCAGATTGTTGCCTTCAATCAGCACATCTGTAATGCCGCCGCTTTTGGCCTGCGCAATGAAGTCAGTATAGGCTATTTTGGATGAGCTCTGGGTTGTCTCAGATGTCTGAAACATGTTGAACAGGGCCATTAATGCTGCCCCGATGATGAGCCATATCGCAATGTTACGTCCAAGATTATTCACGCGCGTCCGCCTTCTTTATCTGTCATGGGTGGCCGTTTTTGCCAGCGTTAACGCACCATCTTCAGGCAGGCTGCATAAAACAAATTCTGTTTCATGTAGGCCTTTCTGATCTGCGGTGGCGCGCCCAGCCGCTGAACATACGTGCCGGTATGATTTAAAATGGGGATGGTAGTGCTGTCCGTCAAGGCCATCAAGATAAGGAAGCATCATGC
>MDTD01159044.1_pt1 | contig 11570 bp, 6 predicted proteins | sample 811221 | NCBI WGS metagenome assembly MDTD01 (sample SAMN05326646, study PRJNA326480) | marine metagenome | isolation source: seawater | place: Pacific Ocean: South West | collected 2011
CTGTTCACCACCTGAAAGTTGATTTGGATAATGGTGTTCTCTTTCACTTAGTCCAACTCTTTTAAGAAAATATTCGGCGTTTTCTCTAGGGTTATCTTCTGACTTCAGCTCGGAAGGAAGCATTACATTTTCTAAAGCAGTTAAGCTTGGTAATAATTCAAATGACTGAAATACAAATCCTACTTTTTCCTTTCTGAGGGTTGATCTATCTTCTTCGTCTAGTTTATGGAGACCAACATTATCCAAGTAGATTTCCCCACTAGTTGCAGTATCTAACCCAGCTAGTAATCCAAGAAGAGTCGATTTTCCTGAACCAGATGGACCAGTTATCGCCAAAGATTTTCCTTCCTCGAGGCTAAAGCTTACATCATCAAGTATCGTCAAATCAGAGTCACCTGAAGAAACCTCTTTCCTTAGTTTATTTACTTCTAGGATCATTTATATGATTAAATAGGTGTATTACCTTACTATAACACCTATTTGGTTTTATATAAAATATAATCTTTCTTTATAATGATCAATGAAAAGAATCTAGCTGAGTGAACTACTTAAAAATACTAATTATTTCCTTTTTTACATTTCCTGTAATAGCAGGTGAGGGTACTTCTTCTTTACTTATATACGGTGATAGCATCAGCGCCGGTTATGGTATGGAGAAAGGAGAGCAATGGTCTAGAGACCTTGAAGATCTATTCAAGAAAGACAATTTTAAAATAAAGATTTTTAATTCTAGCGTATCAGGCGAAACTACAGGTGGAGGAGTATCGAGAATCAATAAAGTTTTGGAGGAATTGGAACCCTCTTATGTTTTATTAGAGCTTGGTGGCAATGATGCTCTTAGAGGCTATCCTCCCGACAGAATCTATCAAAATCTAATGACAATGATAAATGCCTGTAAAGATAGAGGAATTGAAGTTTTTTTGATGCAAATAAGGATTCTTCCCAACTACGGGAAGAGATATCAAACAGAATTTGAATCTGTTTATTCCAAGGTTTCTATAGCCTCAGGAGTTACTTTAATACCCTTTATGTTAGAAGAAGTGGCGCTCAACAAAGAATTAATGTTTGAAGACGGTATTCATCCCAACGAGGAAGCTCAGCCACTAATCGCAAAATTTGTATTTGAAAGCCTAAGAAAGCACCTAAAATGAGCTAAAATCAAATTTAAATGAAACTTTTAAGCAAAATATTCAATAATCCATTAAGTCTTATAGTTGTATTAGCATCTGTTTGGTACTTAACCAGAGACTTTATTTACTTTACATTGGCAATTTTCTTATTCATAACCATCCAAGTGGCTTTAGAAAAAATAACCCTTGGTAGAGTGTCTAAAGTTTTATTTTTTTCTTGGTGTGTATTAATTCCTTTTGCATTAATGACTCTTGTGCTGAGAGATCCGATATTTCTTCAATGGAAATTCTCAATAGTTCATTGGTTGATGGGTTTGATATTGATTATTGCTCATTATTTTAAAGGCCCAGCATTACTCAAAGGGCTTTTTTCTTTGGCAGGACCGCAGCTAGAAACTGTCCCTCAAAATGCATGGTCAAATGTTACCTTTTTTATAAGTTTTTTCCTCATTTCTGTAGGTTTCATCAATCTTTACTTTATTTATTATTCTGATTTAGATACTTGGGTTAACTTCAAAATCTATGGAGTCACTATCCTTAACTTGGTTATGACTTCCGCCTCCCTCTTTTATTTGTTTAAAAAAGCTGATTTTCAAGTATCAGGTAATTAAAACAGAGTTATTTAAGCTCAAAAGACTCAAAAAAAATTATTAAAAAAAATTGCACACTTTCCCTGAAAAGGGCATAGTAAGTGTAAGAAAAGGACTTCGTAGTGTTCATAAGTTAGTTTCTTCAGGATACTGAAACTACTTTAAGGGGAGAAACATGAAAATTAGATCCTTATCTTATCTTTTAGGTTTTCTAATAATACTGCCATCAACCCTATTCTCTGATGAAGAAGATAGAGATCGAGGTGGTATTGAAGAAATTACTGTAACTGCTGAAAAAAGAACTTCAACTGTATCGGACACGTCAATGTCTATTACTGCATTTGATGCCTCTTTGCTTGAAGATCTTGGTATGCAGGGTGCTGATGATCTAATGGATCAACTACCAGCGACTACACGAGATGCTTATGACGTAAGAATAAGGGGAGTTGGAAGAAATTTTAGAGCTTTGGGAGGAGATCCTGGAGTAGCAACTTATTATAATGGAATATATTCCCCAGATTTCGGCATCGCCGCGTCTGAAAATTATCTTTATGATGTGGAAAGGGTGGAAGTCCTGAGGGGGCCTCAAGGAACACTCTATGGAAGAAATTCAATCGGCGGAGCAATAAATTACATCACAAAACAGCCCACTTTCGAAACAGAAGGTGAGGTAAGACTTGTCATAGGTGATTATGGACTTCATCAAAACTTCTTAATGTATTCAGCTCCAGTAACAGATAATTTTGCATTGAGATTTACAGGCATGACAGTTGATAGAGATGGAGTTCAAGAAAGTATTGGTACTGGACCAGATACAAATTCTTTAGATGATGAGAATGTCACACTAACTGGGCTCTGGAACATCAATGATGATATGTCCCTTCAAGTAAGACTTAATGACAGACTGTCTGATCGAACCATCAATACGAGGGTGTTATTGACTGAGGGTTATGGTCCTAATCGAGGTACAAGAAATACAAAAGATCCTTTGTACGGATTAAGAAAGGCCACTGCTACAACTCCTGGGGCGGTAGCATTCACAAATCCAATTACAGGCGTAATAGGTTATGGCGCTCCTTTGAGACCTGGAGTAGATCAATCCGGATTTCCATGGAGATTTAATCCTGCATATAAATATACAGGACCAGATGTGCTTGGAACTTACAATGTAAACGTTAATCATGACAAGAATTGTGATGAATACCCTTACGGACCACCCGGTTGTGCTGCAAATCATGAAATGTTTGAACAAGAGGGTGTTCAGGGGAAATTCACCTGGGATATTAATGATAAAACAACAATAACTTACTTATATGGATTTGTTGATTTCAATTACACATTTAACATTGATGAAGACAGCATAAACAGAGATTTTTCTCAGTATAGGCAAACCGTCCTTGAAGACGTCCATATGGTCACTCATGAAATAAACATCAATTGGATGATAGGAGATGACATTGAAATGACGTCTGGAGTGTTCATAATGGACGAAAATAGGCAACAGACTTACTCTTTAAGTAATAATGTGCCTATGATCACTCAAGCAGCAAATTATGGAACCTTAGATGTTCCTCTTTCAGCAATTTCTCCTTTCCTTCCTGTGCAGGTTAGTATCATGACCGCTTTGGGGTGGCCTAATAATACCTTAGCTCCACATGTTAGACTCGGTGATGCTCCTCTTGGAGATACTATCTCCGGAAGATGGCAAGGAGACCCAATGGGCCATGTTTATTCGCATGACAATGAGAATCAAACAGATGCAATAGCTTACTTTACACAAGGTACTTGGAGAATTAATGATTCATGGGCACTTACACTTGGTGCGAGGTATGCAGAAGATGAAAAAGAAGCCTTAGAATTAACCGGTGGATACGCTGAGCTCTATGCAAGTGCGCTGGGAGGCTTAATTCCTTTTGCAAATTTAGCAATACCGGGAACTCCATTTATACCCGTTGGGCCAGACTCAACTATTGAAGCTCAAACTAACGTTGCTATGGGCAATGCCACATGGAATTTCAATCCAACAACTTTAGCACAACTAACCGCTCTCGCAGGAGCAGGCTTGCTCAACCCTGCAGCAATTTTTCCAGGATCAATTGATCCAGCTCAGCCCATTACTCCGAGGTGTGAAATTACAACTTCTGCCGTATGCGCAACACCTTTGAGACTTGGCCAGGGAATACCTTATTCTTATACAAGAAGAATTGGCGGTGAAAATTCATGGGATGATACAAATGTTAGAGTAAATATTGATTATGAACCAAACGAAAACCAGCTATGGTACTTATCTTTTACTACCGGCTTTAGGGCGGGCGGATATGCTTTGGGCGTTTCTGGTCAAAGAGATGAAACTAGGGATGCTAATGGAGTCCCAACCGGAACAGGTCAAAGACTAGTTGATTACGATGAGGAAACGGTAGAAGCAGTTGAACTTGGATACAAGGGATTACATTTAGATGACACTTTGCAAATCTTTGCCTCTATTTATCATTATGACTATGATGGATATCAAGATGAATTGGAGCAATTTGATCCCATTAGAGGAGCTGGAGCAAACTTTGTCTCAAATGCTAATGGCATAACCAACGAAGGTTTCGAAATAGAAGTTCAATATCAGGCAACTGATAGATTTAACATAGCTGGTAATTACAGTTATACAGAAACTGAGTATGGAGAAGATTATTTTGTTCTGACAGTTGACGATCCTGCTAATCCCGTAGCGGTTTTTGGTCAATGTACACAAGGTTACATAGCTTGTGATGACGATAATCCTGCTTTTGTAACAGATTATACAGTCAATCTAAAAGGCGGCCCTTTGAAGGGCATTCCTGAAGAAAAATTTACTATCAACCTTACATATGAAATGGATTCGAGGTGGGGTCCTATATGGCTATTTGCAACTCACTCTTATACAGGAGAATTTTCTGCCTCAGGAGTTCAAAGGGATTTAGATAGGATAGAATCTAGAGAGATTACAAACGTCAGCGCTTCATGGTACAGCGAAGATGGGAGCATCAATATAAGAGCTTATGTAGATAATCTCATGAACAATGATATGTATTATTCCCTTTCTACCGCAAGTGCAGAACAAAACTATAGAAAAGTAGTTGGAGCACTTAGTCCTAGAATTATGGGATTGGACATTAGATTTAAATTTTAAGACCTACCATAAGAAAAAAAGCAGGTTTCTACACCTGCTTTTTTTGTTGTATATAAATTTAGAAATATGCTAATGTAGCATCGTCTGCAAAGACACATGTTTAAAAGGAATTAATAGCAACTTTAGTTGCGTATATTTGGGGAGATACCATGCAAAAGATCTTAAATTCATTAATTTTGTTTTCTCTTACCGTTTTAGCATCGGCCTTGTATTCGGAAGATGATGAAAATAGCAGAGGCGGAATAGAGGAAATTACTGTAACGGCTGAAAAAAGAACATCTACAGTATCAGATACATCGATGTCGATTACGGCATTTGACTCGTCTTTGATCGAAGACCTTGGATTACAAGGACCAGATGACCTCATGGATCAGTTGCCAGCAACTACAAGAGACCAATATGATGTGAGAATTCGAGGTGTTGGTAGAAACTTCAGAGCTCTCGGTGGAGATCCAGGTGTTGCTACTTATTATAACGGAATCTTCTCTCCAGATTTTGGTATAGCAGCTGGTGAAAATTATTTGTTCGATGTAGAAAGAATTGAGGTCCTTAGGGGACCACAAGGCACTCTTTATGGTCGAAATTCTATTGGTGGTGCTATTAACTATATAACCTTTAAGCCTTCTTTTGAGGCAGAGGGTTTAGTGAGACTGGTAGTCGGAACCGAAGGTAGGCAACAGAACTATCTTATGACTAGTGGACCACTAACCGACTCCCTTGCTTATAGATTTACTGCTATGACAGCAGATTCTGATGCACGACAAGATGGTTTGGGAGGTGAAGATCTAAACGAGACCGATGATGAAAATATAACTTTTTCTCTCCAATGGAATATAAATGATGATATTACCTTCAATATAAGAGCTAATGACAGACTTGTTGACCAGCCTACCGTGGCTCCTATTTTGCTTGATCAAGGTTGGGGTCCTTATAGAGGAACTCACGGGACACAAAATGCAGTTTATGGTATTAAAAGAGTATCTGCATCCTATCCGGGTGCCTATGCCTATACTCATCCTACAACTGGTGAAGTAAGATACGGTGCTCCTATTATTCCTGGAGTTGATAGAAACTCATCTGTTGTGCAAAACTTTAACCCTGAATTTGGAGCAAGCAGTCAAAACAATACTGTAGGTAAATTTGGAGCAAGAGTTAATATGGAAGATTGTAATAATTCCTCATTTCCATATAACAATAACAACTGTCAACACGTTCTCTTCGAGCATGAAGGTATCCAATCTGATATTACTTGGGATCTTTCAGATACAGTACAGATCAAATATCTCTACGGTTTCGTAGATTTTGATTACACTTTCAATAGGGATTTTGATCTATCAAATGCTACTTTCAGCACAAGACGAGAGACTGTTTTAGAAGATGTTCACATGGCTACACATGAGTTAGTAGTAAATTGGCAGTTAATGGAAGATGTTGAAATGACCTCAGGAATCTTCTACATGGATGAGACAAGAAAGCAAAGCTATGCTTTCGCGAATAATCACTTAGCTATCATTAATCCAGCTAATTATGGATTGTTTGCCGTTCCTATGGCTTTCCTCGGTGGAGCTTCAACTCAACAACTTTTAGGTCCCATAGCTTTTACTCCTCATGTAGAACAAGGAAGTGCTCCTATGAATGATGTAATTTCAGGACTTTGGGGAGGCTCTCCAGAGGGCTTGGTTTATGAGTATCAAAACGAAGTTACTACTGAAGCTTCAGCAATTTATACCCAAGGTACATGGACAATTAACGATGAATTTGCCTTAACAATCGGAGCAAGATACGCAGAAGATAAAAAAGATGCTCTTGAGAAAAGTGGTGGTTATGCAGAATTAAGTCTAGATTTCGCACTACCTTTTATGCCAGCTATATTAGCTGGTGCAGGTCAACCTGGTCCATTTCTTGAGAGCTTAGGTGTCCTTCCTAATTCAGGACAAACAACATTATCTTTGAGTAATTTAATGTTGGGAGCTGCTACCTATACAGGTGCTGCTGGAGTTGCTGCTAACGGAAGCAACATCGCTCCAGTTTGTGATTTTACTGCTACAACTTGTGCGACACCATTAAGACTTAATCAAGGTTGGCCTTATAGTTATACAAGGACAGTTGGAGGTGACGACGAATGGTCAGATACTAATTTCAGAATCAACTTAGACTGGACTCCAAATGATAATGTTCTCATGTATTTCTCTTACACCACAGGATATAGATCAGGTGGTTACATTCTTGGAGTGCCTGGCGGTAAAGATAGTTTAAGAGATGAATTTGGACTCCCATTAGGTGGAGCTGATTTGAGACTTGAAACTTATGATAAAGAGACAATAGATGCAACTGAAATAGGATATAAAGGTCTTCATTTTGATGATACTGTGCAAGTCTTTGCTTCAATATATCACTATGACTATGACGGTTATCAAGATAGGGTAACTCAATTCAATCCAAATGTGGGTTGGGCAACTGACAGAGTTACTAATGCTGATGGTATAACTAATAAAGGGTTTGAAACTGAAATCACCTGGGCAGCGACTGATAGACTTACATTATCAGGAAATTATAGTTATACAGAAACCGAATATGGTAAAGATTACTTCATCTCTAATCTTGACGATCCTTCATTGCCGGCACCGATATGGGGAAACTTTACTCAAGTAGACCCAGTTGATTTCGTGGCTGTTGGTTCGGATGCTGACCTATTTACCTTCAACTTAAAAGGTAACCAATTGCGAGGTATTCCACAGGAAAAATTTACTGTTAACGTAACTTATGAGATGGATTCGTTTGTTGGCCCGCTTTGGCTTAATCTATCGCACTCATATACCGGAGATTTTTCAGCCTCTGGAATTGAAAGAGAATATGACAGAGTTCCTTCTAGAGAAACAGCGAATGCTAGCCTTACTTGGTACAGCTCAGATGGTGACATTACAGTTAGATTGTTTGGAAGAAATATCAAGAATGATAGAGATGTTTATGCTTACACAACAACAACTGTTACAAGAGATTATCAAAAGTATGGTTGGCCTTTAGAAGAGAGGTGGTGGGGTGTAGATCTTAAATACGCCTTCTAAAACTTTTGAAAGCAAAAAAACAGGTCCTGAAGGACCTGTTTTTTTTTAAATAGGTTTTCTTTTCAATTGCATCTTACTATCCAATTGAAATAAGATTTTTAAACTTTCATTGATATCTATAAAATTAAATTAAATGTCGGAAGTTCTTGTTGATAAATTAAACCTTAAAACGCGCTTAGGCTATGGTATTGGAGATATCGCTATTTGCCTATATTGGAGTGGTGTGGGGCTTTATCTTCTTTATTTTTATACTGATGTGATTGGTATCTCTCCATCATTAGCTGGCTTGATATATGGTATTGGAATGTTTTGGGATGCAATTACAGATCCTTTTATGGGCTATGTTGCAGAGCGGACAAGAACAAAATGGGGTGTCTACAGGCCATATTTACTTTTTGGTAATATCCCTCTTGCACTATCATTTATTTTACTTTTTTGGGCACCTCCTTTTGAGGGTACCTTATTATTTCTGTTCCTTTTATTTGCTAATATTTTCCATAGAACCTGCTTTACTCTAGTTAGTGTGCCGTTCTCATCGTTAACGCCGAGGATTACGTCTGATAGTAAAGAACGTACAAATTTAACAGGCTTTAGGATGCTAGGTGCACAAACTGGCACCAATCTAATGGCTTTGACTGCGTTTCCGATAATTTTCCTGGTGGGAGGTGATGATGAGAGCCAAGGGTTTGTAGTCTTGGCAGCTATCGCAGGTATGACTGCCGTTGCAATCCATGCTATTACTTTCTTAACTGTAAAAGAGCCCAGTAATGACCAAGGAATTGAAAGAGTTGGAGGCAGTCTATATGAAGCAGTAAGAGCGATAGGGAAGAATAGGCCTTTTTGGCTAGTCTTCTCAGCCACTCTCATAGTTGGAATAACAACTATATTTTTTGGTAATAACCTAATTTACTACACTAAATACGCTTTGAATTTACACGAACACCAAGGAACAATTTTATTTACAAGTGGAATTGTAGCTTTTTTAAGTATTCCTTTTTGGTGGATTATTTCGAATAAAATTGGAAAAAAATTAACTTGGCTTATTTCAAGCTCCATTACTTTGGTTGCTATGTCACTTTTTTATTTTTATGAGATAAATACTTTAAATGAACTTTTATCCTTAGTTGCATTTATAGGATTCGGTTCTGGAGCTGGAGGAATACTTTTTTGGTCTATGCTTCCTGATACGATCGAGTATGGCGAAGTGCATACCGGAGTTAGAAGTGAGTCATCTCTATACGGGTTCATGACCTTTGCGCAAAAAGGGTCTATTGCATTCGCTATCATCATTCTTGGAATGGTACTAGATTTGATAGGTTTTCAAGCGAATGAAATCCAATCTGATTTAACAATTTCAAATATGAAAACAATAATGACTCTAATACCTTGTATAGGTATAACATTGAGCTTAGTTATCATTTATTTTTATCCAATAGATACAAAAATGCACAAAGATTTATTGGAAAAACTTCAAAAGGAGCAAATATGAAGCCAATAAAATGGGGAATATTAGGTACAGGCGCAATAGCTAAAGCTTTTGCAGAGGCATTGAAAGAAACTGATGGCGAACTCATCGCTGTAGCGAGCAACACTTATGTTAGAGCAGAAAAATTTTCTGCTCCTTACAAATCTGAACCAATTGAAGGTTATGATAATTTAATTAATCTTGATGATATCGAAGCCGTATACGTTGCAACCCCACATACCAGTCACTTTGAGCTTACAGCTAAATGCCTCAATAAAAAGAAAGCTGTTCTTTGCGAAAAACCGATGACTTTAAATGCTACTGAGACTATGGCATTGATAGATTTGTCTAGAAAAAACAATACTCTTCTTGTTGAGGCTTTCATGTATAAGATGCACCCACAAACTCACAAGGTTATGGAAATTATAAAAGAGAGACTTAACGGACCTCTTAAAATAAAGGCCGAGTTTTGCTTCGCAGTTGATGTTCCTGATTCTCATAGATTGGTAAATAGAGATTTAGGTGGAGGCTCAATATTGGATATTGGTTGTTATCCAATTTCAATATCAAGACATGCAGTCGGAGCAATAAATGCAAAAAATTTTATGAATCCAATATCGATTGAGGGAAGTGGAGAATTGAGCTCTCAGCAGACAGACTTGAATGCATCAGCTAAATTGGTTTTTGAGGATGGGTCTGAAGCGTTTGTAAGATCAGCTACAAATATTAATACAGAAAGTGACGTAGAAATTTCAGATGGTAAAACTACAATTTTTATAAATCAACCTTGGCACTGTGGAGAGTTCACAGATAGAAAGTCACAAGTCAGTATAAGGACCAATGACGGTAATGAAGAGATAATTGATATAGCTACTGACAAAGGTTTATATGCTTTAGAAATTGATCATTTCACAGAAATGATGAAAAGCAATTCAATAGAATCTTCAATTGTTCCTCATAATGACTCTCATGGAAATATGATTGCTTTAGACAACTGGAGAAGGGATTTAAAGGTGGTTTACGACGATGACAGAGGCGAAAAAAGGAGGATCCCAATTATTCCAGAAACAATGAATCATGAATCTCTTCCTACTCTGAAAATTCCGGGCCTAGATAAAAAACTCTCAAGGATAGTTTTCGGTTGTGATAATCAGTCCGATACAAATCATGCTTTTGCTATGTTTGATCATTTCTTTAAGAAAGGAGGAAATGTCTTTGACACTGCATATATTTATAACAATGGTAAAAGTGACTACTATCTAGGCAGCTGGATAGAATCAAGAGGCCTCAGAGAAAAAGTAGTAGTTCTCGGCAAAGGAGCTCACACACCTGACTGTCAGCCAGAAAAGATAAGACCTCAATTAGAAGAAACCCTTTCGAGAATGTCTTCCTCATATCTTGATATTTATTGTTTACATAGAGACAACGAAACCTTGCCAGTTGAGTCTTTCATCGACGAACTAAATATTCTAAAAGATGAAGGTTTGATAAATGTTTTTGGAGCATCTAATTGGTCATTGGCTAGATTTCAAAAAGCAAATGAATATGCTTTGTCTAAAGGTTTAGAACCATTCACGCTTCTTAGCAATAATTTTAGTTTAGCTCATATGAATAATCCTGTTTGGCCGGGTTGTTTTAGCTGTTCTGAAGATGAATATCTTAATTATTTGAAAGAGAACCAAATTGCAATATTTCCCTGGTCTAGTCAGGCTAGGGGATTCTTTTTAGATTCTCAGGAATTCACGGGTCTAGTGCATGTAGCCGATCCAAATAAACAGGAGCAAGAGAGAGTTTGGGGGAGTGAAGATAATCTAGAAAGACGTTCAAGGTGTTTTGAGCTTGCAGCGAAGAAGGAGGTCGACCCAATTCAAATGGCTCTAGCCTTTGTGCTCAATCAAGAATTTCCATCTTTTCCTCTCATAGGACCAAGAAATTTCTTTGAAACTGAAAGTTCACTAGAAGCAACAAAAATCAATCTCACAAAAGATGAAATTGCTTGGTTGAATCTAAAATAACTCTTAAAAAAACTTTTATAGTTCTCTGTTTATTGTTATTCTTTTCATAGGCGTCCCACATTCGATTTAACACGAGGGGAATTGAATTTGTGGATCTTTATTACCCTCTACAGGAGGTGATCACTATTAGTATTTATTTTAGAAG
>MDTD01030323.1_pt1 | contig 11568 bp, 6 predicted proteins | sample 811221 | NCBI WGS metagenome assembly MDTD01 (sample SAMN05326646, study PRJNA326480) | marine metagenome | isolation source: seawater | place: Pacific Ocean: South West | collected 2011
ACATGATTTAGATAAATGTATTGAAAGGTTAATTAATAAAAAGAACTATGATTTATCATTAAAAATGAGTATATTATAATGAGTTAAATTTAATATATTTAAAAAGTATATATATATATATATATAATAAATGTTTAGTGATTTTTTAGTGGTTGATAAAATGATAAAGTTTAGAGATATATGTTTAAAATATAAAATATTAAATGAAATAAAAGATAATATAATTTATGTAAGAAATATATGTACGATACAGAGATATATAAGGAATAAAAAACTAAAAGAAGATATAAAGAAAGAAAGAAAGATAAATGTAGAAAATATTAAGAGTGTAATGGTAGGTCATAAGGATCGTAATAGTATAAAAAAGCTAGAAAGTATAATAACAATTCAATCATTATGGAAGGGTTATAAGATTAGAAAAAATATAAAAATAATGGATAAAAAGTTAGATGAGAATAAGTTAAATTTAAGTTCAAAAAAACAGGCTTTTATAGAGGATAATATAAAGAGAGTATTAAATGATAATAATATGATAACAATAGAATTGGATGAAAAAATAAATGAAGGTTTGGAGAATTTAGAAGATGAGAGATATTATGAGGAGCATTTAAATGAGGGTATAAGTAAGATAGAGTGTGGATTAAATACAAATAAAGAAGGGTGTGAATTGTGTTGTTGTGGATTAAGGAATGTATGTAATTATTTATACTATAAATTGAAGTGTTGTATAAGTGATTTACTTAGAGATTTTTAATGAATTTTTCTAAATTGGAGTTTCTATAAATATTATTTTTTTTCATAAATGTAATTAAATCATCATATATATCTGTATCACAATAATTATAAACTAATTTGTTTATATCAATAAGGTCAATACCATATAATTCTGTATTTTTTTTTGATTGGAAATGTTGTTTAAATAATGATTTTAGAAATTGAATTGAAATAACAGATATATTATATTTATTACATATTTGTTCTATATATTTAGAAATATTGAGTAAGAATAATATTCTATCAATACCTTTTTTACCACAACTATAAATAATAGGAGAATTACAAATATCATTTTTAATTTCATCCGTATAATCGTTAAATAATTCTTCAGTTTCTTCGTTAAATTCTCTAAAGGCTCCATTAAGGATAGTTTCAATGGTTCTTTTATATCCACCGGATAAAGCACAAATTTCATATTGTTCTTTAGAGACTTGATAAATACCAAGTAATAAATAAATATTATTATTTTTTTTATAATATGGTAAAATGCCGACTCTTAACCAATTAGGATTTAATTTATATTTATCTATATTAGCAATAGAACATGTTCTTAACATAGTTATATATAGAATGTAATATTGAATCAATTTTAAATATTTTAAATATTTAAGAATAAAAAAAAATTTGTTTATTTAAATATAATAAATATTTTTAATCGGAATCGGAATCGGAATCAGAATCAGATTGTGGATTTTCATAAATAGAGTTTTGATTATCTGGATCAGAGTTTGAATTTTCTTCTTCTTTAGCTTTAAATTTAATTCTAATCCATTTTGTTTTGCTAGGATCTGGTTCAATATCTAAATTAAGAACAGATTTAATAATAGTAGGATAAATAATACTAAATTTTTCTTTAATTTCTTCTCTTTTAGGGATATTTTTATCTTGATAACCATCACTTTTGAAAAAGGCATTTAGATCTTTTTGCATTTGTGTAATAGTAATACTTTGTTTTTTATCATTAACAACTTCAATTCTACTATCAACATATTGTTGAACTGGATTATTTTTCTTCCTTTGTCCCTCAGTAGATGCTTTAACTTCATCAGGTTCTTTAATACCACCATTACTCATAACATCTTTAAATTTAGAATAATATTTAATTAATAGCCACATAAAAGCATCTGTTAAATTTGCTAATTTAGCATCTATTTCATGATCTCTAATATATTCATATTTTTTACCTGTATAGTCATCTTTTTCTACAAACTTAGAAGGGAAATCAATAATTCTAACACGACGCCATGTGCCATCATCTGATGCAGGGAAAGCGGGAATATCATTACATAATAGGAAAAATGTAGCTTGTGGGGTAAATTCAATAGGGCCTTTGAAAAGTTCACGACATGAAATAGCATCACCACCAGTCCATTCTTTTAATTTACCAGTATTAACAATTTCATCTTTAGCAGGTTCACTAAATGTTATAATTCTTTTTCCTTTAATATTTGCTAGTTCGGGATTAGCAGCGGCAGCATCACCTCTTTTACTACATAATGCTGCGACATTCATAGATTGAAAATATTTACCAAATGCATTTTTGATTAAATTATTTAATACTGATTTACCATTAGCACCTGAACCAGTTAATACATAAAACTTTTCTTGCCATTTTTTACCGGATAAACATGATGCTAATGTCATTAGGAAATATTCTCTTACATTTTTAATAGGTAATATTTTACTAATAATTTCCTGTAATTCAAGGATTTGAGGGGAATCCATCGTGAAATCGTTATATTCAATATTAGTGGATTTGGTAATCCAATCACTAGGATAACCTTTTCTAAAGTTATCTTCTTTTAAATCATAAACACCATTTGCAAATCCAATTAATTCTTCTTGTTTATCAAAATTATTAACAGCACTTTTCATAAGAAATCGATGATTACATTCCTTAAGTAAACTATTTTTTTTTGCTGTAACTTTTAAATCACGAACTAGTGTATCTATTTTTTTCTTTCTTTCTTCAAGTCTTTCAATTTCATCAGTATCTTGTTCTTCAACAGCTTTTGTAATTTTTTCACTAATATATGCTTTAAATTTAATATTATATAAATCTAAAATTTCACCACTAAAGGTATGACGTAAAAATGCACCAGCATTTGTTTCATCTTCTTCTTCCCATCTATGTAAATCTTGTCTAAACTGGGCGAACATACCTTTTCCAAGATTTAGACATATAAATTTTAATTCTTCATCTAATCCTAAACCATTATAATATCTATAAATTACATTAGCAATATCAGTTTCTGTATTAGATAATGAAGTAACAAGTTTTTTAGTTAAATCACCCTGAGATACATCTTTATTTAATTTATTATATAAATTCATATATTCTTGATATGAATCCATTTTAACCCATCTAATTAACGAAGGAAATAATAGTTCTTTATCTGTTTTTCCAGAAGGTAAATACGGCCATATTTCTTCTGGTTCACCTTCTTTATATCCAGGAGATTTTTTACTAAACTCAATCCAATCATCCTTTAATCTATCATCAATATTATGCAAACATATGCCGACATCTCTCCACTCTTTATAAGGAATAGCTCTTTCAGGGGAAAGAAGTTTAACTAAACTTTTAATATAAGTTAGATGATCATCATCGCCTGGTTTTCCATAAATTTTATGTTTAGATATATGATTTGGCTTACTTTTTTTTTGTGGATTTAACGTTTTTTGTTTTTTAATATTTACAATTTCTTGTTTGGTTCTTAATTCTGTCATCATACTTAAATTTTCTTCATTCAAAATCAATTTTGAATAAATATCTTGATTATTTTCATCATTTTTAAATTTTTTATTAGATCTAATAGAATATGTTCTAATTAATTTTTTTTTATTTTTAGTTTCATCTTTAAATTTTTTTTCTCTAAATACTAATTTTTTTTCTTCATCAAAAACATAATCATCATCTTCAATTTTTTCAACTTGTTCTATTCCATATATATATTTTAATTTATATGGAATATTATTAGGTTTACAACATCCATATATTTGCCATCCATTACTATAAATAACACTTTCATCAATAATATCACATAAGGAATTTTTACTTTTAATATTTCTAAACATTTCTGATAATTCATTTCTATATGGTTCTTTTTTAGTTAATTGATCTCTAAAATAATATTGTATAGCAGGTTCTGAAATAAAGTTTGGCATAACAATATGTATACCATCTTTAATTTGATCTTTATCCTTAATTATATCATCCTTTAGTAAAATATGAAAATCTAATAAATCATTCCATTCTTCGCATAAATTAGGTAAATTATTATATGACTCTTTGATTAATTTTATATAATAGCTTATAAATTTTTTAATAAAATTAAAATCAAATTGTCTGGTTTGAACATCATCAGTATATCTTAAATCTAAATCAATCAAAATAGGAGATTTATCTTTATGTCTTTCAACAATATTTAATTCAATATTTTCATCAAATATATATGAACCGACTTGTTTATAAAAATATTTTAAATTTTCATCTGCTACATACCATTTCGCAGCAAGTTCACCTCTACCAATATGTGTATGTGTGGCATCTTTATCTGGTGGTTTTTCAAATGCATTATTTAAAAATCCTAAATATTTTTTTTTTTTGATTAAAGAAAATTCATTTTCTAAATTTTGTTCTGACATTAAATTTAATATATATTTTAATCTCTAAATTATAAAATCAATTTTAATTTATAATATAATAGTTCTATATAAATCATTAAGAATATCCTTTAAAAAATAAAAAAAATAAATTAAGAATATTGTTAAAAAAATTAAGAATATTGTTTAAAAAAAAATTGATTATAAATTTATAATTAATATATTATTATGAATCATATAAATACAAAAAGATTAGTAAAAGACATTACAAATTTAGAAAGTAATAATTTACATTCACATGGAATATATCATCGTGTGAATGAAGATAATATTTATAATATACAGATATTAATGATAGGTCCGGAAGATACACCGTATTGTTATGGATTTTATTTATTTGATATTACAATTCCGGAAGAATATCCTTTTAAACCACCAGTAGTAAAATCTTGTACTCAAAATGGTTATACTAGATTTAATCCAAATTTATATATAAATGGGAAAGTGTGTTTATCTATTTTGAATACGTGGACGGGTCCTCAATGGACTTCTTGTAATAATATATCAACTGTTTTATTATCGATTCAATCGATGGTATTTGTTAAAAATCCATTACATAATGAACCGGGTTTTGAAAATGATAAAACAAGTAGAAATATGAACTATAATAAGTTAATATTATATGAAAATTTAAATACAGCAATTTATAAAACATTAAAATCAGTTCCTAATAATTTTATATATTTTAGTTCTATTATGACTAAAATATTTATTGATAATTATAATAAGATTATAGATATTATTAAAAATAATTTACATGAAGATAAGAAGTTTGTAGACTGTCATATTTATTCAATGAAAGGAGATTTGAATTATAATCAGTTAAATGATAATATAAATAAATTATATAATTCAATTATATTAGATTATTCTTCATAAAAAGTTTTCTTTATATATATTATGTATGACATAAATGGTTTTAAACAACTGAAATTTTATTCAGACAATTTACATAGAAATTATAGAACTAATTTAGATTTTATAAATAATCATTTATGTAGATGTAATAAATTAATAAAAAAAAAAATTTTTATTACTATTCATAAAAAAGATAAAAACGAACTTGTTCAGAATACTCTCAAAAATATGTTAAAAGTTAATAAAAAATTGAAAAATATGAAAGGTGGTTCTAATAATAATAATAAAAATATAACTATTAGAGGAGACATTGATAAATTAAATTCAATACAAAAAAATATGATTAATAATATTATGATAAATAATAAAATGTCTGGTGGAACTATAGATAAAACAGAAGTATTTAAAAATATAACAAAAAACATATTTAGTAAATATTTAAATAATCCAACGAATTATATTAATATAAAAAATTATAAAACTAGAATTTATATTATAGCATCTGTAGTAATATTATTTATAATAATATTATTTATATGTATGATATATTTTATATGTTATTGTTTTTCCATATAATAATATAATTTCTTTTCAAAAAACTTTTCTAGATATAAATAATGAGTTTTTTTTTTATTATTTCCTATTGTTCTTACTTTATTTAATACACCATCTTCTCTTGTTGAATACATTACTTTTATACATATATCTTTTAGTTCTGTTATAACAGAAAGATCTAACTCGGTAATCCAGTGTTCTTGAGATGTTAATTTATCTATTAATTCACCACTATTTGATATTGTATTATATAAATGTAATTTTGTTATATCGGTGTAAACTTCAATTAACATTTGTAAATCAACATTATTAATTTTTTTATTATTTGATATTAAATAATTATTTTCTATATTATCTTTTATTTTATTTGCTATTACACTTCTTGTTGTATTTATAATATTATTTTTAAAATCAAATATATGTTTTCCTATATAATAATATATACAATCACTATAATATAGTTCATTTGTTTTTATTAATGAATTAAAACCATAATATATATATTTTACATCATCATCATCTGTAATTTGATTTATTTTTTCACAGTATTTTGTATTTCTTTTATATAAATCATTTTTTTTTAATTTTTCATAACTTATACCTACTTTATCATAATATTTATCACTAATTCGATTATTATATAATTCATATATAAATTCGGATTCTAAATGATTTTTATCATAAATTAAATTATTTATATTTTCTTTTATTATTATTGTTTTATCAAACCAATTATTTATTATTTCATTTCTTCTATATATATTATGTAACATATCATATAATATTCTATTCATAAATAAATCATACATATCTTTAGGTAAATATATTTTTTTATCTTCTACTATATTTATTAAATATTGGTCATTGTTTTTCTCAATTAATTTTCTATCACTAATTACAATATTATTTATTAATAATTTTTTCATTATTTTTTCTAAATCTCCTCGTTCTTTATTATCACATAATTTTATTAAACTTTGTTTGTATTCATTATCTTTTAATTCTAATAATTCACCTATAAATTCTATAAATCTTTTATAATATAATGATATATTTTCATTTTTCATATCTTGTAATACAGATATATCTATATTTTGCCGTTGTTTATAATAATGAGAACCTTCTAATGTATCATTTATATCCAATTTAAAATCTATTAATTTTGTCTTTATTACAGGAATATATTCATTAATATTTAAACCTATACCTATAATATATTGTTCTTTATCTATTACAGTTGTTAAATATTTATTATTTAAATTTAATTTATGTTTTTCGTGTTGTTCATGATAAAGTTCAATTATACTTTTAGTTTCTTGAATTGTTTTTATTATATTATTATTTTCAATATTATCTAAAAATACATTTTTAATTGTTTTATTATTTATTACTTTTTTATAAGATAATTTATGTCTTAAACTATTTATTGGAATAAATAATTCATTTTTAATATCTTTATTTGATAATAATATACCTATATTATTTAAATTCATATTAATCACATATTTTATATTAATATCTTCTTCTATTAAATCTTCTAAATCTGTATCACTTATTACAATAAAGTTTTCTATTTTTATATTATTATATACAGCATTTAATAATACATTATTATAAATATTATCATTATATTTTAATAAACATTTATCAAATAATTGTTCTAAATAATTATAAGAATTATTAGTTATATTAAAGACTGTATTAAATAAATCTCTAGTCTTTTTATAAAAAACTAAAGGTTGATATGTATTCTTAAATTTTAATAATAAACAATAATTTTTAAAACCTTTATTTAATAAACTAGTTTTTTTATTTATATTTGGACAACGAATCACACTTTTCAAAACTCCATTTTCATATAATACTTCGATTATTAATATATTCATTTTAAATATATCACTCATTATATCCCATATTAAATTTATATCTAAATTACTTATATTATTACTAATATACTCTTTTAATCCAGTTCTTAATATATTTTCAATCTTTTCATTTTTAACTTTTATTTCACTTTCAGATGTTTTTTTATCATAATCTACCATTTTACTAGCATTTATTAAGTTTTCAGGTAATTTTACATAAACTCCATTATTTAAATTTATTAATCCATCTATATCTAAACTATTTATATATAAATTAAACATCCTATTTATTAATTCTACTTCAAAATATCTATTATCTAATAAAAAGTTTAAATTAAAATCTATTTTTAAATTCTTTTTTTCATATTTTGCTATATATAGTAAACTTAATATCATATTTGATATATTACTATCTTCCATAATACCTAATCTATAAAGATGTCCGTCAGTTAATTCACGATTATCATTATAATTTGTTTCTTTAATATCCTCAATATTCATAAAACGCATAATATTTTTATATATTGGTTTATAAATTTTGCCTAATTTTAAATGTTTTAATTTATAATCAGCTTCTTCAGTAAATAATTTATCTAATCTATCTTTATTATAAAATGATGCATCGTAAGGTTTTTTATTTTTATTATCATATATATCAGTTATTTTATGTAATCCTTTCTTTAAACAACATAATCCACTTGAACCATCTACTATATAATTTGGAGCAAAATCATTATTATCTAATTGTTCGGATGATTTTGATATTCCAGGTAAACAAACGAAATAATTATTACCGTATAAATCCTCATCATAATAATATTTTTTTGGTGTATTATTACTATTCAGTGTATATTTTTTACCATTATTATCTTCTAAGTTTACAAATATCTTTTCAGTATCATTATCTAATAAACATAAACTTATAAAATTATCATCATTTTGAACTGTTTGTTTATATTTCATTTTTATAGTATATTCATTTGTATTATCATTTAAATATTCTTTATAATCTATTTCTTCTCCTAAATTATTTATAATTTGTATATCATCCGTTTTTATATTATTTTCATTAAATATTACATAAGGTAAATTCGATATATATAATTTTTCACATATTATTAGTTTATTTTTATTTTTATCATCATTATGATATTTTACATTTATTGTATAATAACGGCCTTTACAAAATGCTAATTTTGTTTTATTTATTGTTTTTTCTATACCTAAATCTTCCTTTGTTTTCTTATCAATACTTAAATTGTTTACTGATTTATCACTTAATATAATCTTAAAATCTAATATTTCTATATCAATTATATTTTCATCTAAATTTATTAATTTACTAAAATAGTCCGCTTTTTCTCCTTTAATTTCTATTTCACCCTTCTCTTCACGTTCTTGTAAAACTTTTATATCTTCATCTGATATAATACTAGGTCTTTTTTCTAATACACATAATTGATTATATTCTTTAGAAAATAATTTTGTATAAAGTTCTCTATTATCAGTACTATTTTGTTCTATTTTATATTTTAATTCACTCTCTATATTTTTTATATTATCCGAATCTTCATCATCTTCATTACTACTATCTTCCGTATTTTCATCAGATGATACATCCAAATCAATATCATCATCATCACTGTCATCTATTAATTTTATATCATCATCGTGTTCTATTATATCATCTATACTATCTTCTTTTAAATCATCTAAACCTTTATAAAATAAATATAAATAATATTCATTTAAATTTGATTTATTACTAATATTATACAAATTATATATATTATTATAATTCTTATAAACTTTCTCTTTAACTTCACTATATACATTATGTCCTAAAATTAACTTATCATTATTTTTTATATTATTAAACTTTATGAAGTTTATAAAACTTTGTTTTATATTTTGTAATTCATTTAATGTACTTATATTATAAACTGATATTTGTAATTTTGTTAAATGAATAAATATATTTATTTCTGTTTTTTTATTACTATTATATAGCATATTCGAACAATAATTCTTATCTTCTTTATTTGTATTTTCAAATATCATATTTATATCTATATTACTAAAATCATCTTCATTAAACATTCCATTATTAAATAAAAATTTCTTCAAATTATCTATTCCAATCGCACTTAAAGGACACTTTAATAACATTGATTGTTTTTCCTGTTCTGACGTCATCACATATTTAAAAAACTTTTTTAAATAATTATAAGAATCTGAATTATAACTTTTTTTATAGAATAATTTTATTTTATTATTATTTAATTTTATCTTATTCAAATCTTCTACCATTTCATTATTTTTATTTAATAATATTTTATATTCTCCGTCTTCATCCTTTATATCTTTAATTATATCCTCACGAATGTTATCATATAATATTTCTATATTATTTATATCTAAATCATATTCTGTACTATTTAATATTATATAATTCATAAAATTATTTATTAATCTCTTTTTCTCTTTATTCTCTATTAATTCATTCAAACTTAAATTTAAATTAAACTCACTACATCTTATCTCATTTGAATTATTTATTTTTATATAATCATTATTATTATAATATATAAACTCCTCTATACTATTTATTTTATTACTATTCCCTATTTTAAAATCAAAATCCTCTAATATTTTATTTATTTCCTCAATTATATCATTCATTCCTATCTTGTTTATATTATTTTCATTAAACTTGAAAACTATACTAAAAATATTATTTTTATAAATAGTTATATCATAATAGTAATTTTTATTATATTTATATTTTATTAATATATGGTCTTCTTTTGTTTTACTTTTCACTTTTATTATTTCTTTTAATTTACTCATCTTTATTACTGGAATATTATTTTCATCATGTAATATTTTAAACTTCTCTATTTTTTTTTTATTATCATGATCACGTAATATACATATAGGATAATTTATATCTAATTCTAAATTGTTAAAAAAATCTACTAAAGATAAATTTAAAGTATGTTTTATTTCTAAACATAATAAACTTATATTTTCACTAAATATTTCATTTATATCATAACTGTTATTATCTGTATCTAACTTTTTCTTATTTAAATCAATTGTTTTATAAATATTATTTAATATATCATAATTACTAATTTTTAATGAATTAAAAACACTAAAATTATTCATTTTTCTAAATAAATCATTCTCTATTAATTCAAAATCATAATTTCTTATTACTACACTATTATAACTACTATCATAATTCCTATAATTATTTATTGGCTTATTATATTCATTTTCTATTATTATATTATTTTCTATTTGCCTTTTAAAATACATTGGAGATACATAATATTTATAATGATTTTTACTATCTAACATATAGTATCCTATTACTAAATCTTCATTTATAACTATATCCATACTCTTATCTTTTACATTATTCATAAATTCCATCTTTTTATAATCAGAATAATAATTCCATTTCGCACTTAAATAACCACATATTTCTTCAAAATTATTTCCATTATATTTTTCTATATTATTGATTAAACTTAATTTTATTTTATTATAAACTTCCGTTATTGTATCATCATCATATATATAAATATCTGTAAATATCTTATCTTTTTTATTTTTATTATATTCTTCCTTTTTACAAAATACAAATATTTTATTATAATCTTTTATATTTATTTCATAAAACTCCGTCATATATAATATTCTTATAAAAATATTTTTAAAATTGATTTTTAATTTTTTTTATATAAATGAACTTTATGAATAAAAAAAGAAAACTTTCATTTTCTACTGATTCAGATGATGATGAAAATGAAAATGAAACAAAGCATCGTCAATTAAA
>MDTD01116909.1_pt1 | contig 11567 bp, 11 predicted proteins | sample 811221 | NCBI WGS metagenome assembly MDTD01 (sample SAMN05326646, study PRJNA326480) | marine metagenome | isolation source: seawater | place: Pacific Ocean: South West | collected 2011
AATATATATTAATATTTATGGTTTGGAATTTTCAAAACACTTATAATGAATTACCTGGTGTCTTTTATAGTAAAGTAAAACCAGATGATTTTAAAAATAAAAAACTAATTATATTTAACAAAAATTTAGCAAATGAAATCAATTTAAATTTTGATAACAAAGATGAAAACGAAATATGTGATATTTTGGTAGGAAAACATTTAAATGAAGAAGAATTTTTATCGCAAGCATATGCAGGACATCAATTTGGAAATTTTACAATTTTAGGTGATGGAAGAGCTTTACTATTAGGTGAACATATTACTAGAGAAAATATTAAGTTAGATATTCAATTAAAGGGATCTGGTTTGACGCCATATTCAAGAAATGGTGACGGTAAAGCAGTTCTTGGACCAATGATTAGAGAATACATAGTTAGTGAAGCTATGCACTATTTAGGAATTCCAACCACAAGAGCATTAGCTGTTATAGCAACTGGTGAAAATGTTTTTAGAGATAAAATTGAAATAGGAGCAATACTTGTTAGAGTTGCAAAATCTCATATAAGAGTTGGCACTTTTCAATTTGGGAGTCTTTTAAAAGAACAAAAACAATTTGATCATTTAATTTCTTATACAATAAAAAGACTTTTCCCAGAATTAGATAATAGTGAAAATAAATTTATAAGTTTTTTCGAAAAAGTCTGTGAACTTCAAATTAATTTAATTATTGAATGGATGAGAGTTGGTTTTATTCACGGTGTAATGAATACAGATAATGTCTCTTTGTCTGGAGAAACTATAGATTATGGTCCGTGTGCATATATGGATGAATATAATCCTAAAACAGTTTTTAGTTCAATTGATAAAATGGGAAGATATTCATTTGAAAATCAACCAAAAATTATATTATGGAATTTAGCAAGATTTTCTGAAACAATTCTCCATTTAATTGATATTGATGAAAAGAAAGCAATAAAAAAAGTAGAAGAAATTTTAAATAAATATAAAAATTCCTATCATTTCAATTGGAACAAAATGATGATGAAAAAATTAAATTTAGATAACAATGACAATAATGAAAATTTGATAAATGAATTTTTAGATTTAATGCATATTTATAAACTTGATTATACCAATACATTTTTAGATTTAGAGAATAATAATTTAGATAAAAATATTTTTAAAAAATGGCTTACTAAATATAAGAAATGTAAATTAAAAAAATATGATAAAATTAATCCGGTAATAACACCAAGAAATCATATAATAGATAAAATCATAAATAATTCTAATAATGGAAATTACGAAGAATTATACAAATTTGAAGAACAAATAAAAAATCCTTATGATAAAACTAAAAATTATCTAAAGCCGCCTTTAAATAATGAAAAGGTTTATGAAACTTTTTGTGGAACATAAATTATTTATAATTTTCTTATTTATGAAATTTATATTAAGTCAATTTTAGAAGCTAATATAAAATCATTAATTGACAGACCTTTGATTGCATGAGTGTGAATCATAACTAAACAATATCCATATCCAATGCTTAAATCAGGATGATGAGCCTCTTTTTCTGCGATTTCACCTATCTTGTTGGCAAATTCTAGAGATTTATTAAAATTATTAAATTTAAACTTTTTAAAAATCATTTCTTGCTCCTCATTTACAGACCACTCTTTTAAATCAGCTAAGTATTTACTTATATCTTCAAAATTAAGTTTTGGGGTATTGCCAGAACATGGCTCACATTTACTTTCACTTAAATTATTTTTCATAAAATCTTGCACCTTGTTGATTCAATTCAATTGAATATAAGCTTGTTGTAGCGGTAATAAATAATATATTTCCCTCTTTTCCACCAAATTCTAAATTTGAAACTAATTCAGGTACGATTATTTGACCAATAAGTTCAAGTGATGGGTTAAAGCATTTTATAGCTTTTCCAGCACTAGTCCAAATGTTACCATCTTTATCACATCTAAAACCATCAGAAAAAAATGGTTTGAAATCATAAACTAAAGTCTTATTTTGTGGCATATTTTCAATTAAATCAAATGCGTACAGATATCTCAAATTATCTTCTGTATCTGCGACATATAATTTTTTTTCATCAGGTGAAATTGCTATACCATTTGGTTTTTTTAAATCTTTAATTACAGGTTTTAAAGAATTAGATTTAATATCAAAAGAGAATACAAAACATCCACCATATTCTTGCTCACCTTTATACCCTTCATAATCTGAAAGAATTCCATATGGAGGATCGGTAAACCAAATACTTCCATCAGATTTTACACAAATATCATTTGGTGAATTTAATTTTTTACCATTATAATTATCTACAATAATTTCAGTTTTTAAATTATCATAAATTTTATAAACACATCTTCCACCATGCGAACATGAAATTAAATTCTCTTCGTTGTCTATTGTGTTTCCGTTGCAGTAATTTGATGGATTTTTATAATCTGAAACATTATTGTTATTTAATTTTAACATTCTGTTATTGGGAATATCACTCCAGACTAAAGTATCAATATGAGGAATATAAGCTGGACCCTCACTCCACAGAGTTCCAGTAAATATATTTTTAACAGTTTTGTCCTTGAGGTATGAATTAAATAAATCTGAATTTTCTACATGATCATTTTCTAAATTTTTAAAATGATAACTTGGATTCCTTGGATCTTCATGTGCAGGTAATAATTTTTTATCATTCATATACTAAATAACCTCTACTCCTTTTTGTTTTGGATTTGTATCGATTAATTTTTTTGGAAATTTTTTTGAACGTAAGTTGATTTTATTATTTTCTTCATAAAGTTTTACGATACTAGTACTAAATGATCTTTTGCCATATTTTTTTAATCCATTATTGAATGTTTTTTGCACAATATTGAAAAGTTTAGTAATTGTTTTTTCTTTTTTTAATAAATTTTTAAATAAGTTAAGATCTTTATTTACTAGATCCATAGTAAATCCCACATCGTAACTCCCACTTAATATAACCTTTGTTTCTGTTTCATTGACAAAACTATTGCCTGAACTAATTTTAATGGCTTTTTGAGTTAAAGACAAATCTATTTTATGATGTTTTGCTAATGATAATGCTTCACCTATACCTAATAGATGTAAAGAAGCTAAATAATTAGTAAGAACTTTTAGTATTGATGCATTGCCTATTTTTCCACAATATAAAATATTATGACCCATTAAAGACAATATTGAAAATGATTTTTTAAAATATTTTTTTTTTCCAGATACTAGTATGGATATATTTCCAGATTTAGCTCTATGCTCACCACCAGTTATAGGAGCCTCAATAACATTACCATTTTTTTTTTCAACTAAATTTGAAAGAAATATCATTTGCTTATAATCTGTTGTACTCATCTCTATCCATAAATGATTTTTAGTAATATGTGGAATTATTTTATTTAAAACGTTGCCGACTGCTATAGGAGAAGGTAAGCAGGTTATAATTATATTACATTTTAAAGTTAAATCTTTTAAATTTTTACAAAAATTAAAATCTGATTTATTAAATTTTCGATAAGTTTTTTTATTGATATCGAATAAAAAGATTTTATTTTTAGATTTTGAAAGGTTTTTTACTAATTTTGCTCCTACATTTCCAAGTCCAATAAAACCTATTTGATTATTAATCATATTTTAATTTCTAAACCATCAAATCCAGGAATTACATTTTTTGGACATTTAGATTTCAATTTTTTTTCATCCAACAAAGCAGTCATATGGGTAAAAATAGTTTTCTTAGGTTTTAAATAGTCAACATAGCTCATTATTTGATCAAAACCAGCATGAGATGGGTGATCATTATCTCTAAGTAACCCAACAATCCATAAATCAAGATTTTTTAATTTATCGATATCATTTCTATAAAATTTTTTTAAATCTGTTGAATAAGCAAACTTTCCTATTTTATAAGTTTGCACATCAATTGATCCATGATTATGTTTAAATGTCTCAATAGTTGTATTGTTAAATTTAAATTTATTTTTTAGTTTTTTAATTTTCATAAATGGCAAATAGTCTCTATCTCCTATAAAAATATATTTATAACATTTTTCCATTTCAAAAATCATTTCCTTAGGCATATATGCTGGAATTATTTTATTATTTATTAATGACATAGCTCTCATATCCGGAACTCCTGAGGTATGATCTGAATGCATATGTGTATACAAAACTAAATCAATATTAGTACATTTTGCTTGATAAAGTTGGGTTCTTAAATCAGGACTTGTATCTATTAAAATTTTATTTTTATTATCCTCTATTAATATTGAAGACCTTGTTCTAAAATTTTTAATATTTTTTAAATCTATATTACCAGTTTTTTTCCATGCAAGCGGTGAACCAAATGAACCACCGCAACCTAAAATTCTAATTTTCATTATAAATGAATATCTTTATTGACTTTTTTAAACAATTTAAAAAAATTATTATCTGTTAATTCAATAAATTCTTTATAATTTATTTCATAAAATTGAGATAAATACTGTGCAGTATATTTTATATAAGATGGTTCATTTTGCTTGCCACGCATAGGTGCAGGCGCTAAAAAAGGACTGTCAGTTTCAATTAATAATAAATCATGAGGAATATATTTAGCAATAGATCTTAATTTAGAGGAATTTTTAAAAGTTATAATCCCTGATAATGAAATAAAATAATGATTCTCTATACAAAATTCTAATAATTTTATACTTCCTGTAAAACAATGAAATACTACTTTTAAGTTATTTTTTTTATAATTAGCTAATATGTTCATTATTTCATCTTCACTGTTACGTTGATGAATAATCAAAGGTAAATTATATTTTAATGATGCTTCAATATGCTTTTCAAAAGATATTATTTGCCAATCTCTATTTTTATTAGAATGAAAAAAATCTAAACCAGTTTCCCCAAGACCAACAACTTTAGTATTATTACAAAATTGATCAAAATTTAAAAGTTTAATTTGTTCAAATGAATTTATCTCACATGGATGCAAACCATAGGATATATATATGCCATTATATTTTTTTATAAGTTCAATATGATCATTAAATTCACTGGGATTTGTATTTATTGATAATATTACTGATAAATTATTTTTTTTGGCATTATTGATAATTTGATCAATTTCATTTGCCAAACTTTTAAAATTTAAATGACAATGAGAGTCTATCACAATTCAATTCTTGGAAATAAAGGTTGTGGATTTGATATTATTAAGTCTTTATTATTAATTTTAGTAAAATTTTCAAAATTTACATTATTTATATCAATGTTAAAAAAAGATAATGCTTTTTTAGATGAACTTGGAATAATTGGATAAAGCATTATTGTTGATTTAATAATTATGTTAGAAATTAAAAAAAGAACTACGTTCATTCTTTTAATATCATTTTTTCTGAGTGACCAAGGTGCCTGAGTGTCGACATAAGTATTAGTATGTGATAATAATTCCATTATAGATTTTATCGATTTGTCAATTTGATAATTTTCAAAATTATTTTGATATTCTTCAAATTTAGCAATAAATTTATCAATTAATTCATAATCTTCATTTGTAAAATTCTGAGTAGCTTCTATTTTTGATTCACAATTTTTAACTATAAATGATAATATTCTCTGAATTAAATTGCCATAATTATTTGATAAATCTGCATTAACTCTATTGGCTATTGCATTTTTTGAAAAATCTCCGTCATTCCCAAAGGGTACCTCTCGAAATAAAAAGTATCTCATTTGATCTAATCCATATTCGTTTATTATTTCATATGGATCAATTATATTGCCTAAAGATTTAGATATTTTTTCTCCTTCATTAGTCCACCAACCATGTGCAAAAATTTTTTTTGGAGTATCTAATTTTGCTGCCATTAAAAATGCAGGCCAATATACAGCATGGAATCTTAATATATCTTTACCAACAATATGAGTAGCAGGCCAAAAGTTTGTAAATTTATTATCATTTAATTTAGGATAATTTATTGCAGTTAGATAGTTACATAATGCATCTATCCATACATACATAACATGATTTTCATTATTAGGAACTTGTACTCCCCATTTAAAAGTTGTTCTTGAAATTGATAAATCTCTTAATCCACTTTTAATAAAACTAAGAACTTCATTATACCTACTATTTGGCAATATCATATTTGGATTATTTTCATAAAGTTCAATTAATTTATCTTGCCATTTGGATAATTTAAAAAAATAACTTTCTTCCTTTACCCATTCAACAGGTGATCCATCTTTAGTGAAATATTTATTATTATTTTTTTTTAACTCACTCTCTGCATAATAAGCTTCATCTCTAATTGAATACCATCCCTCATAATGAGAGAGATATATTTGATCATTTTTTATTAGTTCATTCCATAATGATTGAGCAGCTATTTTATGTCTTTTTTCAGTAGTTCTAATAAAATCATTAATTTCACAACCTAAATCTGAAACTAATTTCTCAAAATTTACAGAAACTTTATCAACAAATTGTTTTGGATCTAAATTTGCATTGTTTGCTGCCTTTTCTACTTTTTGCCCATGTTCATCAGTGCCGGTTAAAAAGAAAACCTCGTTATTATGAAGTTTTTTAAATCTTGAGATTATATCACAAGCTATAGTTGTATAAGCATGTCCAATGTGAGGAACATCATTTGTATAATAAATTGGTGTTGTTATATAAAAACTCATTAAACAGTAAAAAAATTATTAATAAATAATTTTTTATCTAAATTAAACGAAAATATTATATTTTCATTATCACTTAAAAAATTGAGCTTCTTTAATATATATTTAGTTGTAACTTGACCAGAATATTTTTTTAATTCAATAATTTTATTGGATAGATAGATATCTTGATTTGTCTTAATATATTTCATTCTGTTTAATGTCAAAAGTATAGATTTTAATAAATGAAGATAATTTTTAAAGTCATCATTTTGTAATTTTGAAACTTTTGTAATTAAATTTGAGTAATTAAAATTGTTTTTATTTTCGACTAAACTATCTAAAGTAAAATCAAATAAATCAGTTATATTGCTCTGATGTAGTATTATAGCTTCACCAGGTGAACCATTTGTAATATCAAATAAAAATTTTATTTCCTCTTCATTAGTATTTTCTATAGTTAGTAATAATATTTTTTTAAAATTATCAAAAAAATGATTACTAAATTTGAATTTAATACATCTAGATTTTATAGTAGGCAATAACTTTGATATCTGGTGAGAAATTAAAAAATAAAATGTATTTAACTTAGGCTCCTCTAAAGATTTTAAAAAACTATTTGATGCGTTAACGTTTAAATCATCAATACTATCAATTATTACAATTTTATTAGTATTGTTCATATATGATGTTTGATTTAAAAATAATTTTAAAGATCTAATCTGATCAATAGTAATTTCAGATTTTAGTTTATTTTTTTTAATATCTAATTCTTTTTTAATAATTTTTATATTTGGATGTGTGTTATTATAAAATAAATTTAAGTGATGCTCTAAATTATTTTTATTTAAATCATTTTCAAATAGTTTAACAATTAAGCAATTTACAAAATTTCTTTTACCTATACCTTTTGAGCCATAGATTAAGTTACAATTATTTAACTTATTGAATTTATAATTAGCAAGAAATTGATTAAAATGATTTTCAAAACCAATTAACTTATACATTTTAAATTTTTAATTTTTTTAAAATTTCTTTATGAATATTTTTTTTACTATTAGACGCATTAATATTAATATATCTTTTAGATTTAGAAATTTTCTTATAACCTGAAATAACTTTTTTATGAAATTCAAAATTTAATTTATCATACTTATTTTTAATAATTCTTTTTTTTAAGCGTTTAATTATATCTTTTACTTCAATGTTGAAGATAAAAGTATAATCTGGGAAAAAATTATTAAGTAACATTGAGTGTAATTTTTTAGAATTTTGAATTCCAAATCCATTAACAAAACCTTGATAAACAAACGTTGAATCAGCAAATCTGTCTGTGATGACAATTTTATTTTTTTTTAAATTGGGTAAAATTATATTATTAATATGATTTGATCGAGCTGCCATTAAAAGTAATATTTCTTCTAAATTGCTTATATTAGATTTATTATTAAGTATTATATTTCTAAGATTTTCTGCAAATTTATTTCCTCCAGGTTCTCTTGTTATAATAAATGGTATTCTTTTAGATATAAAGTATTTTTTAAGAAGTAATATTTGTGATGATTTACCTGAAGCTTCTGGACCTTCAAATGAAATAAAAATGCCTTTATTTAACTTCATCTAAACTTGTTCCAAAAATTAAATACTTTGCAGCTGCAATTATTTTTAAAAATGGATTAACTTTTGAAATATTATTTTCTGCCACAAGTGGAATAGATATATTTGGTTTACCATTAATTTTGATCAATAGTTCACCATATTGTTGACCTTTTAAAATTGGTGCAGCAATAGGTTTATTATATTCAATTGAAGTTTCCATAAATTGTATTTGGTCAAACGATAAGGTAGAAATAACTTTTTCAGCAGTAATTAATTTAACTTTTGTTTCTGAACCTAGCCACACATCTACTTCTTTAATTAATTGATTCTCATTTACAATTGTTTTTTGAGTTGTTTGATTAAATGCCCAATTGATTAAATTTGTAGCCTCATTCAATCTTGATCTTGAGCTATTAGTTCCATTTATCACGATAATTATTCTTCTATTATTTCGTAATGCTGTTGCGGCTATTCCCCATCCAGATTCTTTTGTGAAGCCAGTTTTTAAACCATCAGCACCATCTACAAATTTTAAAAGTTTGTTTCTATTTGGTTGGGAAATTTCATTATAAGTAAATTCTTTCATTGAAAAATAATTATATAAGTCTGGGAAATTTTTAATTAAATAATAAGAAAGAATGGACAAATCATTAACGGTTGAGAAATGATTTTCATCTGGCCAGCCAGAAGAATTAGTAAAATTTGTATTATTCATTCCAAGTTTCTTAGAATAAATATTCATTAATTTTGCGAAATCTTCCTCTGTTCCTGCTAAGCATTCTGCTAAAGCAATTGATGCATCATTGCCTGATTGAACTATAATCCCTTTTAATAAACTATCAATTGTTACAGTATCGTCAATTTCTAAGAATGTTCTTGACCCTCCCATCTTATAAGCCCTTGGAGAAACTCTACATTCATTAGTAATTGATAAATTTGTATTTTTAATTCTGTCAAATGCAATGTATATTGTCATGATTTTAGTCATTGATGCAGGAATAGTTTTTGTATTAGCATTTTTTTGAAACAATATTTCTTTAGTATCAAAATCGTATACTATTGCTTCCTCAGCCTTAGTATCGATAGCAAGCAAATTATTTGAGTTTAAAAATAAAAAAATTGATAAGTAAAATAAAACTTTTTTCATATAAATAATATAATCAATAAATATGACCTTTATTTGATCATTTAAGTACTAATTTTGTTTCTTTATAACCTTTTGAAATGAAGTATGAAACTAAATTATTTATTTCTCCTTTATCAACTGGTCCTATAATTAAATTATAAAACAAATCATTTCTCTTTGAAGTATAATTTAAGTCGTCTGATAATGAATTCATTATGTTTACGATATCTGAATTATCTTTAAAATTAAAGACTTTAAGGAACAATTCAAAACTATCTACTTCTTCTGATTTTAATTCAATAGGATCATAATTATAGTCATTATCATCTGGTAAATTATTACTATCTATCTCAGATATTGATACTACTTCTGTAGGTGCAGAAGAAATAGTCTCATTAAAATTGGGCTCATTTAAACTAATCATTACATTTTTCCATTGTTTGCTAGCATCAGATAAAATATCAACTCTTACAGTAGCAATTTTATCTTTATAAAAACCAAGAAGCTGTGCTACTTTTCTAGATACTTGTATTAATGATGCATTATCTCTGTGTCTATCAATTATTTTTATATTTATAGATAAACCATTATCCAAATTTGTAATTGTAACCATGCTTGGAATGGGTAGTGTTTTATGCCTTCCTAAAAGTTCCGTTACTTTGTTAACATCATTATTTACAGTTTTAGTATTGTGTAATTCTTTACCATAGAAAGTAGATATTCCAATTTCTGAATATTCATAGTTTTCTTTTGGAAGATATTTTACACCTTCAATAAAATAAGGTTCTTCTAAAAAATAAAAAACTTCTTCATTTTTTTTATTAATTTTATTTGTTAAGTCTGTTTTATTTGTATTTTTTTTTTCAATTATCTTTTCAATTTTTTCTACACTATTATTAATTTTAGAAGTTATTTTATTATTCTGTATTTCTTTACATGAAAATACAAATATAATTATAATACAACTAATTAGAAATTTTATCACTTAACAATCCAACAGAGACAGCATAATAAGATGAGCAATTATAATATAAGATATTTTTATAATTAGGATATACAATAAACATCCTTCCATCTAATCCATCTGGTGCAATTAATCTAGCTTCTAAATCATTCCTAGTAGGTAATTGATCACCATCTAATTTTGTAAAACCTAATTTGCTAAACTCTGATAATGTTAAAGATTTAGATCTTCTTTTTACAGCACCGCAACCTTTAGGATTATTTTGTTTTAAAGTCTCATAAATAGATGAAATATTCTTAGGAGGTAATACTTCTCTGCCCCAAGTGCTATCAACAAACCAAGGATTTTTATCAAGAGAAGTCAAATAATTTGCAGTGCTTGCAAATGCATCTGCATAACTATTCCAGATATCAATACCATTTCCATCCCAATCATAAGCTGTCTCTAAAAATGTAGTTGGTATCATTTGAGTCATACCGACTGCGCCACCCCAACTCCCTTTTAGCAACCCATTTGGAACCATATCGTTATCAATTATTTCTAAAGCAGCAATTAATTGTTTTTTATAAAATTCACTTCTTCTTCTATCAAATGCAAGAGTTGTAACTGCTGTTATAGTATCTACATTACCTTGATTTCTACCATAGAAACTTTCCATACCTAAAATAGCAACAATAAATCTGGGCTGAATATTAAAAAAATTACCAATTTCATTTAATATATCTTTGTGTTTATTTAGCATATTTTTTCCTGCAATAATTCTTGATTTATCAACTCTATAATAAAGATATTCATCTAATGTTATTGTTGACTCGGGTTGACATCTGTCTCGCATAATAATTTTACTTTGAGGTTGGACATCATTTAAATATTTTGAAATAGTATTTTGACTAATACCTTTATCTAAAGCCTCTATTTTAATTTTGTTTAACCAAGTATTCCATTCAGAAACAGATGGCATTTTTGGTTTTTCACAATCTGATGCATAAATTTTAAAATTTATAAATACAAATAAAATTAGAAACCTTATAATCATTTTACAGAATTACCAAAACTATCACAAATTAGGAAATAATTAATACTTAATATTTTGACATTTTTATATTGAAACTATAGTAAGCTCTTAAAAGGAGAGATGGCTGAGCGGTTGAAAGCACCGGTCTTGAAAACCGGCAACGGGGCAACTCGTTCGTGAGTTCGAATC
>MDTD01030744.1_pt1 | contig 11566 bp, 15 predicted proteins | sample 811221 | NCBI WGS metagenome assembly MDTD01 (sample SAMN05326646, study PRJNA326480) | marine metagenome | isolation source: seawater | place: Pacific Ocean: South West | collected 2011
GGGTAGCGAACTGCTATTTGTGCCGGCTCTCCGCTACGCTTTCCTACCTGAGCACTCTTCCTCCGGTTTCCCCCCCGCTCCCGTCTGCAGTTGGTTGCGTGTCAGTCCCCGTCGGCATTGGTAATATTACCAAACCCTCCGGGACTGTCAACATTTTTTTTAAAAAAATTGGGGAGTTGCGGTCACCAGACTTTATGCAGGCATTCACAGCTCGAATCGTGCCCTCACACTAGCTTTCTGAGGTTTGAACCACCTCACAATTCATCGTAAAGCCATGATCGTAGCGGCGTATCTTGGCCATATCACCGAGAACTGTCGCTGCCCAATCTGTCTCAAGTGCGTCCAACATGGCGCCCAACCGATTGCCATCGGGGGCCTCGACCACAGCCATCAATTTGCCGGCATTCTCCCCCGTCAGGTAGCTGTAAACAGTGAAGCGAATATCAGAAAACCCATTTTCATCAGCGGCGGCTGACATGCGTTTGACTTCACTTACGTACTGAGCTGGATCCTCAGTCGCGACGACAATATTCCAATTGGCAAAGGTTTGACCCACCTGATAGTTCCTGGGCTCAGCCATGAGCACGCTGTAGGCATCTCCGCGGGAAACGACTCTTTCAGCTTTCAGCTTTTTGAGCTCCTCCATTACCGTGGGGTTGTACTGCTCAGCACCCATGGCGGTAGCGTGATCGGTAAAAAGGTGCCAGTAATAAATTTCGCCGGGCGCATAGTAGCCCGCGGATGGCAAACATACGCCGCCTACCGCCGCATTGATTGAGTCACCGATCGCCTTACCGCTACCCTTGACCCACTGCATATATGACACCGGGTCCGGAGTGTTGATTGTCAACACGTTCATGGCAGGACGTGACCACGCCTGTCCAGCAGATATTGTCAGCACCAGACCCACAGCCATGCCGACTCCCCATTCTTTTTTCTCTTTAAGCATTTTGTCCTCCATCTTCTTTCTATCGTAAGCGCCTCACATAACTCTCGGCTTACCCCTTTTTTACATTCCCCAAAACGTTTGCTGCTACGCTGTCAGGTGCGTACGTATAGCGATCAAATTTCAGTACCTTGTTCGCAAGTCGGTTAGTCGGTTCCCCGACCCACCAAACAGTGTTTGGCGTAATCTGCCACTTCCTGAGTCGTCCACTCACCTTTGGGTGTTGCTTTGAGTTTGTCACACCAGGCCTCACTGCCAATAGTGGTGCTCTCGAAAACACAGTGGGCTGCGTAGATCTTCGCCTCGTCACCCGTCCACTCGCCTTTGCTTTTGGCGCTCATTTGCTCGCACCACTCCTTGCTGCCGGGTTTATCCGCGCACCCACTCAGTAGCGTCAGGCCCGCAGCGATGGTGGCTGCTGTGATGAGTTTGTGGTGATGTCGTCTAAGCATAGTGATGGCCCCTCCGTCGTCCACGGTAAATGGCTAGGCGCTCGTGCCGCCATTGCCTCTTATAGCTCCCTGAGTGTAGTTGACGGACAGGTCCGCAGTGAAGCAATAGGTGACAGCGTCACGTTGTCGCGGCCCGATGGAGACGCTGCGGCTGAGGAAGACCTTGTTTCCTGCGTAGCGAATGTGGGACGGTCAAGTCGGCACGCGATTTCGCTAACCGCTGGCGAGGTGTGCCTCAAACTCGAAACACAAAACTAACGACGACAAAAAATGATGCAAAAGGGGAGCACTATGTTGAGAAGATTCGCTTTACTAACTGTTGCGGCGTTATGGATGCCGGTCGCTGTGGCACAAGATCTGAACTACGGCGAGGGAGAGTTTGTTGCCAACTTTGATATCGACTCGGCTCACACTGTCGATGGCACCAACTACAAGATATCTGCATCCGGCGAGGCTGGCCCCTATGGCCGTGTCTGGCTCTCCTATGAATTCACCGACAAGCTCGGTTTAGGTGACGCGGGTGAATTTACAGGTCACGCATGGACCCAAAACGGTGAAGCGTTCGCGACCGCGACTTTGCAGGGTGTATACCGCAGAAAGGGCACCATCTTTGAGATGTACTCCCTCGACATGGTTTCGAACGGTGTCATTAATATTGTCTCAGGTGAAGCCGACTTCGTTGCGAAAACCTTCACGTTCAAGGTTTCCGAACTGAAGTGAGATGACTGGGCCGCCGTAATCAGCGCCCATAAAAAAGGGGGCCTTGGCCCCCTTGAAAGACAACGCACAGAGTCTGAATGTCAGCTGTTTTCCCATTGGGCGAACAGGAAGACATAGACGGTCAGCACCAAATTAATGATCACCTGAACAAAAGAGAGTGCCAGCATCCAACCGGGTGGATTGATGGTTTCTCCGATGGGCAGTCCTGCTGTGGTTAAAAAGCTGGTTGCCACTTCAGCGCCATCTGCTGCCATCGTGCTGAGCATGGTGAGCTGCATGAAGAAGGCGTTTTGCGCCGCCGTCGTGAAGAAGGCGAGCATCACAACCCCGATCAAGCCGGACACCATCGCGCCACTGCGAACGACAGTCGAGAAGTTTCTGAAGAGATAAGCAACGATCACTACGGACAACGGCATCAAGACGCCCGATAAAAAGTACGTCGAGAATATGGTCCGGTTGGTGCCAATAAAGCCGAATACGTCTAATTCAGACATTGTTTCCCCCAGGTGTTTTTATTATTCAAAGCGCCGAAGCGCTCCCTGAAGCTACTCCTAACCCCGACAGCTTGCAAGTCGAGTCCAAGCCTTGCTACTTCCGTGAACGTGCCAGAGGGTTGCCGGTGCCCCGGAACAGCGTATGGTTTAGGCATCTTGGGATAAGAGAAGAGGGCGGGATGCGTTGGATCATGCGGTCACTTGTGGTGATGGTGGTGTGCTGCGCTGCGGCAGTAGCTGTTGCGGGAAGCCGGAGCGACGAAAAGGCCGCAGTGGCGACCCTTGAGGGCTTTTTCGCTGCGTTTTCGGTGGAGCATTACCCCAACCCCGATATCCATCAGTGGATTACTGAGGATTTCCTGATTTTTGAAATGGGGGAGGCTTTTGACTGGCCGCGTTTTGAAGCGTTTCTGGAGAATGCGGGATACGCGGATTGGATAAGTACTGATTGGCAGTTCTCGGATATTCGCGTCAACGTGACGTCTGATGCGGCACACATCAGTTACGTGAACGAGGGCGTCTTTGTGTACCCCGACCCCGAAAATACCGAGCAATGGCTTCGAGAGAGCAATCGCTGGCTGGAGAGCGTCTATCTGATCCGTGATGGGGACAGTTTCAGAATTCAGTTTCTTCAGTCAGACAACGTGACGCGAGAGCTGACAGTGTTACCGGCAAACGAATCCTAGTCAGTTCCATTGTGGCGGGCATGGCCTGTGAGCGAAGCGGAGTAGGCTTGAAAAGGCGCGTCAATGTATGCGTGAGTAACGGTGTAAACGGGGTCGTGAATAGGCGCGTGAATTGCGGGGTCTCCGCTACTCAGTCGCTCAGTATTTGATTGACCTCTAGGATATAGCCGTCTGCGTCATAGAATTTAGATACCAAAACGCGGATCTCTCCGTTATCGCCATACCCGGGATACGCGGTGAGTTTAGGTTCGCTGATGATTTCCACTCCCGGTGCGCTGGTGATCGTTGGCCACTTCGTCTCTAGTCCCTCGACATTGAATAACAGAATCGCATTGCCCGGCGTGAAGCCCTCGCGCCGCACCGGCTTTGAATGTGCAGGGTGATCGGGGTAGCCGTATTCGTAATCGATCAGCCCCACCACGCCAACATAGTCGTGGGATGCTTTCAGGAATATCAATCGCAGCTTTTGCTCACGGTCTTCGCTGCTGTGTGGTCGGGTGATTTCCTGGTCGTAGATCACTTCCATGCCTAGGCCGTCGCGATACAGCGCGAGAGAGGTGTCGATGTCGCGCACGATGAGCGTTGTGCGTCTAAGGAGTAGCGGGAAATCCGCGGCTGACTCAATCGGATTCCCGTTTGTCTCTGCTGATTGTTGTCCAATACTTGGGGGGATGATGCAGAGCGTCAGCAATGCGATGAGTAGCGGTGTCATCACGGTTGTCTTCATGATCGTTTCCTTTTTTTATTCTGCTTCGGAAGGATTCCCTCAATGCGGACGCGAATCAATGGGGGTCGCAACGGCATTTCATTGATGTCATCGCCTCACTGCGGCGCTTTGAGAAAAGGGCGCACCCTCGCAGCGAGTTTCTCAGGTGCTACGTCAAAAATGCCGTACTGCAAGTCCGGGAGCTCGACTACCTCGACATTAGGTAGCAGCGCCGCGAGCGCGCGCGAGTGCTCCATCAAATCCGCGTGGGGGTTGAGCACCAAGGTGCTATGAGACAGCAGAGGTGCGCGATCCTCAGCCGGGTAACGGAACACCGCATTATAAATTCTCGGTTTGCCTTGCCAGGCGCGCGCAGATTCGAGGAAGTTGGTGTAGGCGCGCTCAAGTGTTACCGATTTATTGCGTTTCTCGACGGCAAACTCCCAATCCGCCTGCGTTGCGACGTGAGCGTCGGGCCACGGTTTGACCTCGCTGAGCCGTTCCCACAGTTCTTGTCTTTCCGGCAGCTCGAAATAAGGGATGCCAACCATGACCACTTTGCGCACGAGTGCAGGGTGGGATATCGCCAGTTCCATCGCGACAAAGGTGCCTGAGTGATAACCGCAGAGGTCGACGGGCCCCGAGCCCTGCGGCCCATAACCCAATTTGTAGAGGCTCTCTGCCATCACATCGGCAAGTGTTCCCATGCTGAAGTCACCCTCGTAGACATCAGATTGCCCGAGCCCCGGGTAATCCAGCGACAGCATCGTTCGGTCACTCCCCAGCTCCGCCATGAACAGGCGGTAGTAATTGCCGGAATAGGGGTTGGGAGGCAGGCATACCATGGGGATGTCCCGACTAGCTCCCACAGGGTGAGATGTTAAGACGTGGATCTGGCCCCAATCATGAGAAACATAGCTGCGCGCAAAGCGGACGTCCGCCTCGGCTGCTAATGCGACTGTGGCTTCCGTTGCCAACAGCGCTAGGCAGATCACCCGCGTGAGTTGCTGACAGACTCTGTGTCGCGTTGAGCGAGTGCCGCTGAGCTGGCAATGCGTTGTCATGACAACGCGCTGGGGTCCAGCATGATTTTGCAGTGCGCATTGGGCGTTCTCAGACTCTCGAACGCTTCGGCGAAATCCTGAAAACCGACGGTGCCGGTGCACATGTGCGCGACGTCCAGTTTATCCATGGCCATGAGTCCCGCGATCATGTCGAAATCGGCCTTGTCATAAGCCACGACAAACCGCGCTGTCAGCTCTTTCATGATGGCAGCCGCGGGCACCAAGGTATCGGGGCGAGCGCAGAAGCCGACGACCATGACCTCGCCACCGTAGCGCGCATAGTCAACTGCTTCAGCGATCATGCCGGGCACACCCACGCATTCGAAGACCACGTCGGGAGCCCCCCCGGCGGCCCGCTCGATCTCAGGCAGGTTCTCGGCAGGCACGCCAGCAGGTAGCGCGAGATCGGCGCCGAAGCGCATGGCGCTCTCCCTGCGCAGTTGTTCTGGTTCAGTCACAGCGATGTGATACGCCCCCATAAACCGGCACCAGAATGACACGGCGAGCCCGACGGGCCCCGCGCCCAGGATGAGGACCCGCTTGCCGCGGATGTCGGTGCTCATGTTGACCGCGTGAAGACCAACGGCCAGTGGTTCGATAAGCGCGCCCTCCACCCAGTCCACGCTGTCGGGCAGTAGCACAGAGTTATTGATATCCAGCGTCATGTACTCCGCAAAGCCCCCTGAGCGCTGCAGGCCGAGAATAATATTGTTCTCGCATTGCAGCGGCCGACCGGTCTTGCAAGGCAGACACTGACCGCAGGAATGTAAGGGCAGGCCCGTCACTTTGCGACCGGATTTCCATTCGCTGGTGCAACCGGCGCCGACTTCGACGATCTCGCCCGCAAATTCGTGGCCCATCACAGTGCCGGGGACGAGCAAGCCATCGTGCCCTTCAGTGGCGTGGAGATCCGTGCCGCAGATACCGCAGCGCTTGACCGCGATAACGACCTGGCCCGTGCCGGGAGTGGGATCATCGACCGACTCAATGCTGAGGGGTGTACCCGGCTCGTGAAATACGGCGGCCCGCATATTGTTATCTCCTTTTATGCGCTGGCTGACTGACCTTGAGTGTAGCCACAGCCGCCCAAAAAGGCACCCTGGTGAGTGCCGGACCGGAGTGATTACCGAGGCCAATCATGACGCTAGGGCTCAGTTGAAGCTGGTGGCGTGTCTGACGATAACGCGACGCGATTGGCCTCAAGGTCGCGCTTGAGGCTTCTCACCCCCATCCATAGAAAGCCTGCGCCCAGCAAGCTGATGGTCAGAGTGGTCGCCATGGCGTAACGCAGGTTGTCGACACCGAACTGGTCCGCGTAGGTGTCACTGAGGATGCCGACGGTCAAAGGTCCGAGCCCCAAGCCGATGATGTTGAGCACGAAGTACAAAATGGCTGATGCCATAGCGCGCATACCTGGCGAGACGAGGTTGTGGCAGGTGGCGATGCAAGGGCCAAGATAGAGCGCGCCCAGAATTTGTGACGGGATCATTGCCGCGATGATGAGCGTGGTACTGCTGCCCAGCAGTGTGTAGTAGGCAGGGATCATCGCAGACAGGCCGCCCAACATCGGGATCCAGACGTACCAACGAACGTCGCGCACGCCCAGCCGGTCAGCCAGATAACCGCCGAGGAGTGTACCTGCGGCGCCCGAGAGGCCCGAGATCAAACCAAGTATGGCACCGACCTCGGCAAGCGAGAGGCCGTGATTGCGCATGAGAAACGACGGCATAAAGTTACCGTTGCCGTAGGAGACGAAGGCGGTGAATGCGCAACCCACGGAGATCCACCAGAAGGTGGGCCGTGCCCTGAGGCAGGCCATTGTCTCTGCGAAGCTGGCCTTTGCTGGCGTCCCGCCCACATCATATTGCCCGCGTTTAGGTTCTTTGATGATCCAGAGCACAGCGGCTGCATAGAGAATGCCCGGTATACCGATGACAAAAAACGCGTTGCGCCAGCCAAAGTTTTCAGCAATCCAGCCCCCCGCGGCGAACCCGAACAGCACACCGATATAAATCCCCATGCTGTAAAACGACAACGCGGTGCCGCGACTACTCGGAGGGAAGTAGTCGCTGATCATCGAGTGGGAGGGGGGCGAGCCGCCGGCTTCGCCTACGCCCACGCCAATGCGCGCGGCGAGTAACTGGGTGTAGTTCTGTACCAATCCCGATAGCGCTGTCATCAGAGACCAAAAGGCGAGGGAAGCTGCCACGATATTGCGTCGATTACTGCGATCAGCGAGCCAGGCGATGGGTATGCCGGCGGTGACATAGACCAGCGCGAAACTGAATCCAGTCAATAGGCCCAATTGCGCGTCACTGAGTCCCAGATCGGCTTTAATCGGTTCCTGCAAAATGACAAGAATTTGACGATCAATGAAATTGAAGGTGTAGACCAGGGTGAGCATCACCAGAACGGTCCAGCGATAGCGGGTGCTGTCGACGGCAGGTTGCGCTGCGGGCATGGTGGCTCCGGTCTGACTCAGGCTCCCGCATGATGCCAGTTAATGCCGTTTATGGCACCGGAGTGTTAGCATTGGCCCATGTCAGATTCACCAAACCGGCTGTCCCATCTTGACGAAGCGGGGCGGGCCCACATTGTCGATGTCACCGAAAAGGCGGTTACTGCGAGAGCGGCTGCGGCCTCGTCCTGCGTGCGTATGAAAGCGGAGACGCTCACTGCGATTGTGGAGGGCGACATGCCGAAGGGCGATGTGCTGGCCGTAGCGCGCATCGCGGGCATTCAGGCGGCAAAAAAATGTGCAGAGTTGATCCCGCTGTGTCATCCCTTGCCGTTGTCCTCGGTGAAAGTCGAGCTGCAGGCCGATCCGGAGCTCCCCGGCGTGCGCATTGAGGCCACATGCAAGGTAACGGGACAGACGGGCGTTGAAATGGAGGCGCTGACAGCGGCTTCAGTGGCAGCTTTAACGCTCTATGACATGTGCAAAGCCATTGATCGCGGCATGATCATTGAGTCGACGCAGTTAAATACGAAATCTGGTGGTGCGAGTGGAGCGTGGCAGCGTGAACATCACGATTAAACTCTTTGCCGCACTCCGAGAAGCCTTGGGTGAGAGCGAGTTGCAATTAGACCTCGCCGAAATTGCGTCCGATGCATCGCCCGCCGATGTGGCCGCTGTCAAAGCGGCGCTGGCAAATCGCGGCACAGACTGGCGCGAGGCGCTCTACCAACCCAATCTTGTCCACGCATTGAATCACAAGGTCGTATTCACTGACGCCGTCGTGAGTGAAGGGGATGAGCTGGCGTTTTTCCCGCCGATGACTGGGGGCTGACGTGAGCGTCTCGTTGCAGCCAGAGGCCATAGACGTGGCGGCGGAATATGCCGAATTGATCGGAGATCAGCCCGGTGCTGCGGTAGCGACCTTTACCGGCTACGTCCGCGGTCACGCAGAGGGGGCTGCGGTGACCGCGCTGGAGCTGGAGCACTATCCGGAGATGGCTCAAAAGGTGCTCATGACGCTGGGCGAGACAGCTGCTGAGCGTTTCAAGCTGACTCGCTGGCGGATCGTGCACCGCCACGGAAGTCTCGCCGTATCAGACAGTATCGTGTGGGTTGGTGCAGTCGCCGAGCACCGAGGTGAGGCAATCTCTGCCTGTGAATTCATGATGGATACCTTGAAGACCGACGCACCCTTTTGGAAGCGCGAGGAGGGTGTTGCAGGTGATAAATGGGTGGCCCAGCGCGGCATCGATACCCGGCGAAGAGAGCGTTGGCAGGAGGAGGCCCAATGAAATTCTGTAGTCTTTGTGGCGGGCCGGTCGCTCTGCAAATACCTGAAGATGATAATCGCGAGCGTCATGTATGCCAGAACTGCGGCGCTATCCATTACGTTAACCCAAAGGTCATTGTGGGCTGTCTGCCGACGGTCGGAGATCGCATCCTGCTGTGCAAGCGCGCGATTGAGCCGCGCTATGGCAAGTGGACACTTCCGGCGGGCTTTATGGAGAACGGTGAGACGTCTGCCGACGGCGCCGCGCGTGAAACCTGGGAGGAGGCGGCGGCGAGGGCAACGGATTTGACGCTCTATCGCATTTTCGACGTGCCCCACATCAGCCAGGTCTATCTTTTCTACCGATGCGGTATCGAAAACGACGAATTTGGCATTGGCCCCGAGTCGCTTGAAAGTGCGTTGTTCAGTGAGGAAGAGATCCCTTGGGATGAGTTGGCGTTCCCAACGGTCAGGGAGCTACTCAAAGAATTCCTCCGGGATCGACAGGTGGGTGAATACCCCGTTCGCAACACTGTCATCGAGTATCCCCGCCGTTAGAGCAGAGACGCGGCACACGGTTGATCCTTGAGCGCTAGGACCCCGTAAATTCAAACACTTCATAACATCAGCTGGAGTCTGTCATGGCATTCCCCAAAGTCGGCAACTTAGCCCCCAAGTTTTCACTTCAGGATCACGAGGACAAAACGGTCGCCCTTGCTGATTTCAAAGGTAAATCGTCGGTGGTGGTGTACTTTTATCCCAAGGCCATGACCCCGGGCTGCACCATTCAAGCGCAGGGGTTACGCGACTCCGCCAAGGCCCTCAAAGGTCTCAATACCGTAGTCCTCGGGATCAGCCCCGACCCAGTCAAGAAGCTGGCCAAATTTGTAGAGCGCGATGAGCTGAACTTTCAACTGCTCAGTGACGAAGATCATGCCACTGCCGACAAATATGGTGCGTGGGGCCCCAAGAAATTTATGGGGCGCGAGTTTGATGGCATCCTGCGCACCACTTTCATCATTGGTAAAGACGGCAAACTCAAGGCGGTGATGGACAAGTTTAAAACCAAGGACCACCACACGGAGTTGTTGGCTGCGCTGAATGCTCTGGACCTCGGTTAACGAACGCAACGGCTTTCAATAGGAGGTGGAAGGTATGCGCTTTATCTCGCACATTGAACGATCTTTGTTACGACAATGCGTCACCTGTTTGGCAAAGGCTGCCGGTACCATGGCTGTATTGGCGGCTTGTCACGTAGAGGCGGCAGAGGAGGCTTCGTTAGAGAAGTGCGATTCGCCCAAGGGCACGCTCGCTATCGCTGAACCTCAGGGACACATCATCATGGCCTTGAGAGCCTATAACCTGCCACCACCGACGCAACTCCTGCGACAGTACGTGCAGAACAGTAATTGCTTTCAAGTACTCGAGCGCGGCCTTGCCATGCAGAATATTCAGCAGGAGCGGGATCTGGCCAATAACGGCATGTTGCAGAGAAATAGCAACATGGGCGGAAGTCAGATGGTGACGGCAGACTTTGTGATGACCGCCGATGTGCTGTTCAAAGATAAAAATGCGGGCGGTGCGGGCGTGGGCGCTGCTGTGGGTTCCTTGTTTGGTGGTATCGGGAGTCTCGTGGGCGCAGTTGCCGGTGGTATCAAAATGCAGGAAGCGGCGACAACGCTCACGTTGTCGGATGTGAGATCAACACTTCAGGTCGCCGCGGCGTCTGGCACCTATAAAAAGTCAGATTGGGCCTTTGGCGGCGTTTTGGGTGCTGTCGGTGGGGGCGCCTACACCAGTACCGACGAGGGTAAGCTGGTAGCGGGTGCGTTGCTGGATAATTACAACAACATTGTGCGTGATATCCGTGACGATCCCTCGCTCCTGGCCTCGACCTCGGAGGTGGGGCAGCAGAATGCTGAGGCGTCACTCCAGGCAAGCAATTTCCAGCCGGGCGCTATTTTGAGCGCCAAGCTCGCCAATGTGAAAGTCACGGCCGCAGCCGACAAAGGTTCCGAGGTGGTTGCTACACTCTCTAAAGGCGAGGAAGTCGTGTTCTTGGGGGAGTCTGAAGATGGCTTCTTGCTGGTCCAGGGAGCGGAGGCAGAAGGTTGGGTCCGCGAGATCCTGATGACCGAGTAAACCGCTGCGGGTGTAGTTCAATGGTAGAACGAGAGCTTCCCAAGCTTTAAACGTGGGTTCGATTCCCATCACCCGCTCCACAATTTAGATTCCGGTGGTGTCACCTTTTGCTAATGCGTGGCTGTATCCTAGGAGCGCGTGCGTTTAACGATAAGGAGATCTTCTTGATCCAGTTTGTGAAATCTAATGCCGTTTTACTCGCTCTCGTGGCGATTATTTTGTTTTAGCAGAGCGAGCTCAAAGAAGTTGAGCGCACGCTGAACTATATCTATGCCGCAGTGCAGACAAATAATCACGATATCCAAGAAACGAAAGAGGAAGTATGGGCGTTGAGTGACTTAATCGTCGCCGTATACGAGGCAGAAGCGGCTGCCGAGTAAAAGGGTCGCCCTTCACTGGATGCCTCGGGGCATGCGGGCACCTCCGCAGGCCGTGATGACTTCACTGAAAGCGCAATAGCGCGAGGAGACCACACAAGCTTGTATCGATCTCCAAGAGCTGCCGAAGACGGCGGGATCATAGTTGTTTTGTGGAGAGGGGCGATAGTTTGGCTAGTTACATCCGGCTCCAGCAGCGCGCGCGTTGCGCGTTGCCAAAGTGCGAGTAGCGATGACTCCCAGCACACACA
>MDTD01184716.1_pt1 | contig 11566 bp, 14 predicted proteins | sample 811221 | NCBI WGS metagenome assembly MDTD01 (sample SAMN05326646, study PRJNA326480) | marine metagenome | isolation source: seawater | place: Pacific Ocean: South West | collected 2011
GAGAAAGATAGGATTTTAAAAAGTATCTTAATTGCTAAAGGTGGTTCTTGAAATTTTGAGACTATGGTTAGAATATCAGACGTAGCCACTTTTCTTCCTAGTTTGAATAAAGTTATTAATTTTTTTATCATTAAATTTTCCATCCACTATGAATAGAAACTATTCCACCTGATAAATTTCTAAAGGAACAATTTTGAAAATTATTTTTATTCATTAATTCAATTAATTCTTCTTGGTTAATAAAATTCTCAATACTCTTTATAAGATATTCGTATGGTTTTTTTTCTCCAACAACCAATTGTCCAATTGATGGAATAAGTTTTGAATAATTTTTATAAATTAAATTTAATCCCAAATTTTGTATTTTTGAAAATTCAAGACATAAATAGCGGCCACCTGGTTTCAATACTCTATAAGCTTCTGATATTGCTTGGTCAAGATTTTTAGTATTTCTAAGTCCAAAACTAATTGTGTAAAAATCAAAAGAATTATCTGTTATCGGAAGCTTTTCAGCTGAAGCCAAAACCCATTTTAAATTTTTAAATTGATATAACTTTTCTTTACCTTTTTTAATCATGCCTTTATTGGGATCTACACAAGTAATTTGAGAATTCTTATTTGTATGCTTTAAAAAAAGTTTAGCAATATCCCCAGTTCCACATGCAACATCAATTAAATTTTGGCTAGTAGAAGGATTCATCATATTAATTAGATTTTTTTTCCATAATCTATGAATTCCCATAGACATAAAGTCATTCATCAAATCATATCGATCATATACTTGATCAAATACACTTTGCACTAGTCCTTTTCTATTTTGTAGATATTGTTGCATATAATTAAAATATATAATGAATATAGTCGTAAATGCCAGAATTACCAGAAGTAGAAATAGTAAGACAGTCTTTAGATAAAAAGATAAAGAACAAAAGGGTTAAAAAAGTTATTGTAAGAAATAGAAATCTTAGAATTAAGGTTTCCAAAGAATTTGTAAAATTTTTAAAAAATCAAAAAATAACCAGAGTTAATAGGTATTCTAAATATTTAATTTTGAGTTTATCTAATAGTGGTTATTGTTTGATACACCTTGGAATGTCTGGAACAATACATCTAATTAATAAGTTTAAGAAAAATATTCTTACAAATACAAGTTTTTACAATTCTGCAATGATACCTAAAAAGCATAACCATATAGAATTAATTTTTGATGATTTTAAAATTATTTATAATGATCCCAGAAGGTTTGGTTTTTTTGAAATATTTGAAAATTATAGTATGTTAATTAAAAGACTTAATCATCTTGGTCCTGAGCCGTTTAGTAAAAAATTTGATTTAGAATATGTAAATCAATTTTTAAAAAAAAAAGAAAAAAATATAAAAAGTTTTTTAATAGATCAGAATTTTGTTTCTGGAATAGGAAATATATATGCAAGTGAAATTTTATATTTAAGTAAAATTGATCCGATGAAAAAGGCAAAATTATTAAATAAAAATGAGCACAAGAAAATTATTATCAATTCAAAAAAAGTACTTTTTAGAGCAATTAAAAAAGGAGGTTCTACTATAAGAGATTTCAAAAATACATTAGGATTGAAAGGTAATTTTCAAAGTAGTTTTAAAGTTTATCAAAGAGAGGGTTTAAGATGTAAAAGGATAAGATGCAAAGGTATAATAAAAAAAAAATTTGTTTCAAAAAGATCAACCTTTTTTTGTAATAGCTGTCAAAAATAACAAATTATTTGATTGACCATTATATATTCTCGAGCTATACCCCTGCGCATATGGCTAATACAAAATCAGCAATCAAAAGAATAAGACGAATATCTAGGCAAACTAACGTTAATAAAGCAAGGAAAAGTAGATACAAAAGTGCCTTAAAAAAAATGAAAGCCCTAATTGAGGAAAAGAAGAAATCTGAAGCACTTAAATTCTTACCTAAGTTGAATTCAGAATTGATGAAAATTGCTAAAACAGGAATAATCAAAAAACAAAATGCCTCTCGAAATGTTTCGAGAATTACAAAAAAAATAGCTTCATTATAAATCTAGCTAATTATACTTAAAGTTGATTCAACCAAGAACATACGCTTTATCTATGATTTTGGGTTTTGTTTTTACTAGATTTAGATTTAGTAAATACTTAACTTTTTTCAGTTCAATCATAAATTTTATTTTTTAATATAAATTTAAAATTTAAAAAAAAATTTTTTCTTTAAAATATATTTTCACACAATCATAGATTTTATTTTTTTTTTTAAATTCCAAGTTTGTTCTTGCAAAAATTTTATAAAAGCTCTAACTGGACTCTCTCCAAAAAAATGAACAATTCTATAAAAAATAAAGATTTAAATAAAATAAACTCTAATAATCTAGATTGGAACTTGGTTCAATCTGATTTGAAAAATAAAATGGGTATCGACATATATGAAAGCTGGCTTAAAAAAATACATTTTGTTGAGGGATTCAACAATTATATATTGTTATCTGTGCCAACAAGATTTATTAGAGATTGGATAACATCAAGATATTTAGATCAAATTTTACAAACAGTAAGAAATCACAAAAAAGAAATTATAAGAATAGAATTTAAGATAATTGAAAAATTAAAAAACTCTAACAATAATGACAATAATTTAAGCAATTTAGATGAAAAAGAAAACATTTCCTTTATAAAAGACTCATATCTTCAATATAATCGAATTGATCCAAATAAAAGATTTGAAAATTTTTTAACAGGAATAAGTAACAAGTTGGCTTACGAAGCATCAATAAAAGTTTGTGAAAATATCTCTAATTATAATCCACTATATATTTATGGTGGTGTAGGAATGGGTAAAACTCACCTTCTAAATTCAATTGGGTTGCAACTAAAAAAAACTAATAAAGTTATGTTTATTTCAGCTGAACGTTTTATGTACCAATTTGTTAAATCAATCAAAGCTAATGATATGGTTAAATTTAAAGAGTATTTTCGAAATACAGATATCTTATTGATAGATGATATACAATTCATGAACGGCAAAGAAGCTATGCAGGAAGAATTTTTTCATACATTTAATGCACTACTTGAAAAAGGTTCTCAAATTATTGTTTCAGCAGATAGAGCACCAAATAAACTTTTAAGAATACAAGAGAGAATCAAATCTAGATTTTCAGGAGGCTTGGTTGTTGATATTCAAAAACCAGATTTAGAATTAAGGAAAAAAATTGTAGATAAAAAAATTCAAGATATGAATAACCTATACTCTGAACAAATTAATATTTCAAAAGATATTAAAGATTTTATCAGCATGGAAATTATCGCAAGCATTAGAGAATTGGTTGGAGCAGTAAATAGGGTTGTTTCATTTTCTAGAATTTATAAAAAAAATCCCAACCTGTCTGAAACTAAAGTAATTTTAAAAGATTTACTCAATTTAGGAGAAAATAAAGTTACCATAGATTTAATTCAGACTTTAGTGTGTAAATTTTTTAAGATTAGCAAAAATGAAATGCTTTCTTCTAGAAGATCTAGATATCTTGTAAGACCAAGACAAACAGCAATATACTTGACTAAAATTTTAACCTCAAAGTCTTTGCCAGAAATTGGACGTGAGTTTTCTAATCGAGATCATACAACTATAATTCACTCGGTTAAAACTATTGAAAATTTAAAAGAAAAAGACCCTGAGATGGTCGATAATATTAATAAATTAAAAAATCAAATTTTATATAATAATAAAGAAAATGAAATTTAGTGTAAATCAACAAGACTTACAACAAGCATTAAATTATTGTCAGGGTGTAATTGAAAAAAGAAGCACCTTACCTATTTTATCAAATATTTTATTAGATGTTCAAAATTCGAGATTAACATTAACTGCAACTGATTTAGATCTAATATTTGTTCATCAAATACAAGATATTGAAATTTTAGAGGAAGGCAAAACAACTACTACATCTTCAATAATGTATGATATCATAAGAAAGTTTACTCCAGGAAAGAAAATAAATTTGACTTTGAATGATAAAAATAAACTTCACTTAGAGTCTGAAAAATCTATTTTTAATTTAAATTGTATTAGTGCCTCAGAATTTCCCATTACAGATGAGAATTTTAATCAAAATCAATTTATTATTAAATCAAAACAACTTTTAAAATTATTAAATAAGTGCAAGTTTTCTGTTTCAAATGATGAAACCAGACATTACTTAAGTGGTATTTATTTTCATCAAACAGATTTTGATGATAAAAATTATCTGACTGCTGTTGCTACAGATAGTCATCGTATGTCAATTTCTAAAATTAGACTCGAAAAACAAATTGAATTTGAACCAATAATATTACCAAAAAAAACAATTTATCAACTGTGTGCTTTACTTGATGGATATGATGGTGATGTAAAAATATCAAATGTAAAATCAAAGATTAAATTTGAATTAGCAAATAGTGTTCTTATTTCAAAATTAATAGATGGAAAATTTCCAAATTATATTCAGGTAATTCCAAAAAATAATCAAAAAAAGTTAGAAATAGATTTAAAACTGTTTTTAGACTCAGTTGATAGAGTTGCATCTGTTTCTCTAGATAAAAAAGATGGGGTAAAATTTAGCTTAACACAGAACACATTAAATTTATCTGTCAATAATACTAATAGTGGTGATGGAAAAGAAACTATCAATGTGAGTTTTGGACATGATTTAGAAATTAGTTTTAATTCAAGATATCTTATTGATGTAGCTTCACAGCTTGATGGAGATAAAATAGAATTATTTTTTAATGATATGGGGTCACCAGCTTTAATTAAGGATCCAAGTGATTTTGACAGTATCTTTGTTGTAATGCCAATGAAAGCTTAGTTTAGACTATCAAGCTCTGTATAAATACTATTTTCTAAAATACTTAGAAAATCATTTTTTTGAAGGCCAGCAGGTATTGGTTTTAAAATTGAAATAGTAATTTCTTTATTATTTTTTTTTGGTCCTGTTTTTGGCCAAACAAATCCAGAATTTATTGCTACAGGTTGGCAAAAAATATTTAATTCTTCATAAATTCTTGAAGCTCCTTTTTTAAATTTAGGCCTTTCATTGGGTAATACTCTGGTCCCCTGAGGAAAAATGATGAGTGGTCTATCAGAATTAGCCATCGTTTTTGATATTTTTTGAAAAAATCCTAAGTTTTCTTTTGTGGTTTTGTTTCTTTGAATTGATATAGAGCCAATTTTTTTTAAATACCAACCAAAAATAGGTATCATAAGTAATTCTTTTTTTAGAATAAAAATTGGTGAGTTAAAGATTGTTTGTAGATAGAAAGTTTCAAACATCGATTGATGTGAAGCTGCTATAAAAAATCTTTCCTCATTCAATATATTATCCTTTCCTTTAATGTAAATTTTTGTTGATAAAAAAATCCTTAAACAAAAACCTGTCCAGTAGCCCATTAATTTTCCTCCATATAAAACTATTTTTTGAGGTAAAAAAAAAGCAGGTAAGAAAATAAAAGAAATAATTGTTATTCCAGCAAAAAAGAATAATGAGAATACAAAGTTTTTAATCATTAAAAAAAACTATATAAAATCTTTTAGTCTTTGTCTTTTTTTAATAACTTTTATTTTTGATCCTTTTATTAGTAATTCGATAGGCTTTGGTCTTTGATTATAGTTTGAACTTAAAGACATTCCATATGCACCAACATCACAAATTACTATAAAATCTTTCTCATTCAATCTTTGGAAATTTTTGATAGAAGAAAATTTATCAGTACTTTCACAAATTGGTCCTACAAATTCGTAGACTCTGAAAGATTTTTGATTTTTTTTTATTGAGGGTAGAATTTTGTGAGTTGCACCATATAGAGCTGGTCTCATTAAATCATTCATTGCTGTGTCTAAAATAATAAAATCTTTTTTACCATTTTTTTTGATATAAATTATTTGAGAAATCAAAATTCCTATATTACCCACAATAGATCTGCCAGGTTCAAAAATTATTTTAGAATTATGTTTTTTCAAAAATCTTTTAATATTTTTATTATATTTTTTGTAATCAAGTTTTTTATTGTTCTGATTATATGAAATTCCCATACCACCACCTAGGTCAATATAGTCAAATTTAAAATCAATTTTATTGATAACTTTATTCAATACTGCCAACATTTTTTCATATGGCTTGTGACTTAAAATTTGACTTCCGATATGTACACTTAAACATTTCAACTCAATATTTTTTGATTTTTTACTAAAATCTAAGATCTTTTTTAGAGTTTTATAGTTTACACCGAATTTATTTTCTTTTTTACCAGTTGAAATTTGACTTAAAGTTTTTGCATCTGTATTTGGATTTAATCTTACTCCAATTTGTACTTTTTGTTTTTTTAATTTTGCGATACGATTTATTTCTCTGACTTCACTCTCAGATTCAGCGTTTATAAGAAATATCTTTTTTTCAATTGCATAAGTAATTTCTTTAGAAGTTTTACCAACCCCAGAGAAAACAATTTTTTTTGGATTAATACCAGCTTTATATGCAGTCATTAATTCACCCATAGATACTACATCAGCACCTAAACCAAATTTTTTTATTTCTCTTAATAAATTAAGATTTGTGTTTGATTTTACAGCAAAACATATGATGGGTGAAAATGATTTAAAATTTTTTTTAAATTCAAGAATATTTTCTTTTAAAAGTTTATATGAATAGCAATAGGCAGGTGTGCCATATTTTTTTGCAATATTTTCAACACTTATATTGTCAATGAATAGTTTTTTTTTATTATATTTCATTAAGCTTTATTTAAAGAGGTAATTTTTTTTGAGGTACTTTTGTTTGGATCTTCATAAACAGGGTTTCCTTTTTTACCACAGGAAAATATCATAAGACATATGATTAAAGTAAAAAAAATTTTTCTTGTCATTTTTATTTTTTGTATTTAAGTATCATTTTTTTTATATTACCAAAAGATGTTCCTCCATACGACTTTTTTGAATTTACAGAATTCTCTAAATCAAAGACTTTTAAAACATCCTCAGTAAGTTTTGGCTCAATTTTATTCAATTCTTTCAATGTTAGTTCACTCAGATTTTTTTTTCTATTCTCAGCCAAATTAACAATAGCAGCGGTTTTTTCATAAGCTTTCCTAAATGACATTGAATGATTTTTAACTAAGAAGTCAGCTAGGTCAGTTGCCGTAATATATCCAACATTAGCAAGTTCAAGCATCCGTTTTTTATTTGGTGAAATATTTTTAAGTATTTCATTTAATATTTTTAAACAATTATTTAAAGTATCATTAGATTTGAAGATAATTTCTTTATCATCCTGCAGATCTTTAAAGTAAGATAGTGGCAAACCTTTTAAGATTGTTAACAATGAAAACAAGTCTCCATAAGCACTACCAGTTTTTCCTCTTAAATATTCTAATAGATCAGGATTTTTTTTTTGAGGCATTATTGATGAACCTGTTACTATTTTGTCAGATAGATTTATCAAATTAAAGCCTTCAGAATTCCAAATTATCAGATCTTCAGCAATTCTTGAAATATGCATCGAGCAAACAGATGCACAATATAAAAAATCTAAAACAAAATCTCTGTCAGATACGGTATCAATTGAATTATTTGTTGGTCGAATAAAACCTAACTTTTTCGAAGTATAATTTCTATCAATATTAAATGAAGTTCCAGAAAGTGCCGCAACTCCCAACGGGCTTTCATTTAAATTTTCAAAATTATTACTGAATCTTTTTTTATCTCTTTTAAACATTTCAACATATGCCATTATGTAATGTGCAAAAGAAATAGCTTGAGCATTCTTTAAATGTGTAAAGCCAGGCATTATTGTGTAAATATTTTTATCAGCTAATTTTAACGAGGCTTCGATTACTTTATCAAGGAGAGTATTAATATCTTTTGTTGCTAATCTAATCCAGATTTTAAGATCTGTTATGACTTGATCATTTCTTGATCTCGCTATGTGAATATAACCGGCCTCTTCTCCAATAATTTGAAAAAGTCTTTTTTCAATATTCATATGAATATCCTCATAATTTTTTATAAATTCAAATTTTTTATTTGTTATTTCTTTTTCTATTTTATTAAGTCCATAAATAATTTTATTTTTAATTTTGAATGAAATAATTTTTTGTTTAAATAACATTTCTACATGTGAAATTGATCCCTTTATATCTTCCTTATAAAGTCTTTTATCTATATCTATTGAGCTACCAACTTTTTGAAAAAGTTTAGATGTATCCTTCTTTACTCTAGTTTTCCAAATTGCCTGGTTGTTTTTATTTTTTGTCATGGTAATTAACTATACCTTTTAAAATGAGAATTTTAATAATATTTATTTTTTTAATGTCTAATTCATATGCTAATGAAAGCATTGAAATAAAGAATCTTTTTTTAAATAAAGAATTAAAAAAGTATGATGGATTGACGTTTTTAGACCATAAGAATAATCTTTTAAATATTAGCGATTTTAAGGGAAATTTAATAATTTTAAATTTTTGGGCAACTTGGTGTGCTCCATGTAAAAAAGAGATGCCATCTTTGGACAGACTACAAGTTCATGAAAATTTAAACAATTTAATGATATTTCCAATTAATGTTGGCCAAGAAAAACTTAAAAAATCTAAGAAATTTTTTGAAGATCTTAAAATAAATAATCTGAATATTTATTTTGATTCTCAAGTAACCTTAGCCAAGAAATTTGGATTAAGAGGAATACCAACTTCAATTTTGTTTGACAAAAATGGATTAGAGTTTGCAAGAATAATTGGATCAATCGATTTTGAAGATGAAAAATTTATAAAGTGGTTAAGTAATTTTAATTAGTTTTTAAAGAAGTAGGCAAAGCTTACTAAAGCTAAAATAGCAATGAATTGTAATAAAACTCTTAATTGCATTAACTTATTTGAGTATTTTTTGCTAGTCTCACCACCCTTAAACAAAGTTCCAATTCCAAGTATCAGAACAATACCAACTGCTAAAAGCAAAAGAATAGATAAAAATTTTACAATTATTTCAGAAATCATAATTATATTGTAGGGTGTTTTAAAAATAAAAAAACATAATTCATACAGTATGACATTTTGTCTAGATTCGATCATTATAAAACCTGAGGAAGAGAAAGAAATCAAAAACGCAATAATTTTACTTCATGGTTACGGTGGAGATGGAAAAGATATAAGTATACTTTCGTTAAATTGGAAGAGACATTTACCGAATACAATATTTATTTGTCCAAATGGACACGAGAGATGCCAAATTAATCCAACAGGTTATCAGTGGTTTGATTTAACTAAAGAAGACCCAAATTATATTTTGGAAGAATCGATTAAAGCAGAAAAGAAATTAGTTCAATTTATTGATGAAGTTAAGAGTGAATATAAATTAAAAAATGATAAAATTTGTTTGTCTGGTTTCAGCCAAGGTTGCATGATGTCTATTAATTTAGGCCTTACATCAGATCAAAAATTTAATTGTATTGTGGGTTTTTCTGGAAAAATAATAAATCAAGAGGATTTAAAATTAAGAAAAAAAAATTCAACAAATATTTTACTTATTCATGGTGACTCTGACCAAGTTGTCTCACCAAATTTTTTGTTAGAAGCAAAAGATTTTTTTATTAGAAATAATATTGAAATAAATACTCATTTAATTAAGAATTGTGATCATCATATTCCTATTGAAGCATCAAGTATAGCACTAAATTATATTTTAAAAAATATAATGACTTCTTAATATTGAAATAGTTTTTTATTTAAGTTAAACTTATTGTATGAATAGCTTTATTGAACAAGATGTATCCTTAGAAAAATGTCCTGCGTTAGTTCTCAACGCTGATTATAGACCTCTTAGCTATTATCCATTATCGTTGTGGTCATGGCAAGATACAGTTAAGTCAGTTTTTTTAGACAGAGTAATAATAGTAAGTAATTATGATAGAGTTGTGAGAAGTCCCTCATTTAATATGCAGCTACCAAGCGTTATAGCTTTAAAAGATTACATAGTTCCGCAATCCAAACCAAGTTTTACTAGATTTAATGTTTTTCTTAGAGACAAGTTTTCATGTCAGTATTGTGGTAGTAATGAAGAACTGACGTTTGATCATTTATTACCAAGATCTAAGGGGGGAGAAACACACTGGGATAATGTTGTTACAGCTTGTTCGACATGTAACGTAAAAAAGGGTGGTAAATTATTAAAATCTTCTGGAATGAAACTTAGTCAATATCCTTACCAACCATCAACTGAGGATTTACATCGTAATGGAAAAAATTTTCCACCAAATTATTTGCATAAAAGTTGGATGGACTATTTATATTGGGATGTCGAATTAGAGGCTTAAGGCTCAAACTTTTTCGGAAATACGAATTGCAATTTTTGAGCCTGTTTTAATTATCTTATCCATAATAGAGTAAAATCCTTTTTTTGATGCACCTTCTTCATAAGCAATATCTTTGTGATCAAGTTCGTCTTGTCTGAATTTGGTAATCTTCTTTTTTAATTCTTTTTCTTCTGGACCCAATTGATTAATTTGATCTAAATAATGTTTATCAATTACTTCCTCTACCGATGCTGTGCACAACATCGCTGCTTTTTTACCTAATAAGGTTGAGCCAAATCCTAAACCAACACCTAATAAATCCCACAAAGGTAAAAACTTTGTTGGTTTAATATCTCTTTTTTTAATTTCACTTTCAAAAAATTGACAATGCTCTATTTCATGTTCTTTCATGTCTTCTATTGTTTTTTTTAAGCTATCATTTTTTACAATTGTATTTAAAGCTAATAGCTGACCTTCATAAATTTTAACAGCACCTCTCTCACCTGCGTGATCAACTCTTATAAATTCTTCAACTTTTTTGTTTGTTTTTTTCATTTTTTTTATAAATTTTTGTAAGGGTTATAATAAATACCAAATTAATTACAATATTAATACTTGTCAGAGATAATCCAAAAATCCTAAATGTCACATCTTTGCAGCTTATAATTTTTTCATTCAATTGTTTAATCAAGTCTTCCTTAGAAATAGTTTCAGTGAAATTATTAACCCCACAAACAGCTGATTCTTGAAAGAAACCCTGCTCAATCCCATAATGATAAACTGAAATTAAAAAAGCAAATATGAAAGTAAGAATTAATAATAGGATTAAAAATCTCTCATTTTTATTTGTAACAAATATTGCTGATATCAAAACTAAACTTATTCCATAGGGAATCCTTTCTATTAAACATAAATTACAAGGTTGGTGCCCAAGAATATATTCTATAAAGTATGCAGAAATAAGCGCTACAAAACTAAACATGAAAATTATCTTTAAGTAAAATTTGGCTTTTAAATTAAACATAAAACTTAAAAATTAGATAAATTATGATACAAATTAAAACAATTAATATGCCAAGTATTGTAAACCATTTAGACCCATGTTGGTTCATAAAATTTGAGAAATAATCTCCAAATTTATAGGACAAGTACGATACGATAAAAAATCTTAAACCTCTTGAAATTAAGCTTATTAAAATAAAGATAAAAAAGTTAAAACCTATAAGTCCACTCGCGATAGTAAAAACCTTATAAGGTAA
>MDTD01039488.1_pt1 | contig 11565 bp, 9 predicted proteins | sample 811221 | NCBI WGS metagenome assembly MDTD01 (sample SAMN05326646, study PRJNA326480) | marine metagenome | isolation source: seawater | place: Pacific Ocean: South West | collected 2011
ACCATGCTGACACTGGATGTTACCGACTGGCAGGTCGTCGATCAGGTGATTGGCCGCTTCCGTGATGAAATGCGCGACGCCGTTCGGACAACCCAGGGCCATGTTGATTTGATTCAGAAGACGCTCCAGCAGCATGCCGACGATGGCGACTCTGCTGAAGCGCGGATTGCGCGCCGTATTGGTGGCTTCACCCGACTGATTGCCAACCACATGAGCCGCGCCAATCGCTTCATGATGCTGCTGGAACGGCTGGAAGCCCTGCGCACGGGTGACATTCGCGAGACCGTTCGCCAGGAGCGCCGCAAAATCGATATGGTGGATTTCATGGAAGACTTCGTGGAAGAGCTGCATGAAATCCAACTGCTGGACCCGGAAACAGAAAATCAAGCCGATTACATGTCGCGTATTGAACTTGAAATGCCCAATGAGCTGTACATCAAAGGTGCACCACGTTACTTGCGCTATGCCTTGCAGGAGCTTTTGCGTAATGCTATCATGTACAGCCTGAGAGGAACGCCCATTCGCCTGCGTATTCAAGGTCGCCAGACAACCGTCCAGATCGAAGTTATCGACGAGGGCTATGGCATCCGAGAAAAAGAATGGCGGCGCGTCTTTACAGCTTTTGAGCGCGCGCGCCAGCCGCAGATCATCAGCGAATTTGGTTATGGGCTGTGTCTCCACCTTTGTAAGCAAGAGATCGAAGCAATGAACGGTCAGTTGTGGTTTAGCACAGAAGAGAATGTCGGTACCACCTTCTGCATTAATTTGCCGTTGTGGTCAACCTCTTCTAGTTCCAATAAAGACGCTTAAACCACGCCCGACCCTGGATGAGGAATACCTACGCGCCTCCCCTGATTGGTCAGGGTGGGGCGTTTTTATTTGGCTCGTCGTCAGCCGACGATGGGGTAAAATACGCAACATGAGCTGGTAATGGACGAGTAGGAAGTAGAAATCATGGACGCGCTGACACCTGAATTATTTGATACGCTCATCGTCGCCAATATCATCATTGCATTGGCGCTGATTGGTGTGCGCTTTTATATCGATTTGCGCCGCCCACGTGGTCGAAGTCGCCGATCTCAGCCTGCCAACACACGCCAGAACAACACAACTAATGATTGATTTACCCAGATATCAACTCTACTGATGAAACAGGAGATATAACAACATGCTGGATATTGCCCTCATACGCAAAGACCCGGAATGGGTCAAGCAGCAAATACGCAACCTCAACGATGAGGTGGCGCTTGCGCGGGTAGACGAAATTGTCCGTCTGGACGAACAACGACGTGACTTGATTCAGCAGCGGGACAACTTGCAGGCCAGCCGCAACAAGCTCAATAAAGGTTTTGGTCGCCTGCGTGGCGGCAAAGGCCTGGATGAAGCGGTCATTATTGGCCGTGCGGTCGCTGCCAAAGAGGCCGTCGAATCAGGCGATTATGACCGGGCAGATACCATCGTTACCGGCCAGCAAGATGGTGATTTGCCCCAGTCGGATGTTAGCAAAGACGATGCGCTCAATAATTTGATGGATGCTTTGCGCGCGATGGGGAACCGCCACAGCGAGCTGGATAACAAAGTCAAAGACGTGGATGCCCAGCTTGAAGAAAACATGCTTTGGCTGCCGAATTTGCCGCATGAGAGCGTCAAGGTCGGCATGAGCGACGAAGAAAATATCATCTACACGCCGGAAGGCGAACTGCCAGAATTTGATTTCGAGCCGCTGCCGCATTGGGACTTAGGCCCGCAGCTTGGCATCCTGGATTTTGAAGCCGGGGTGAAATTGGCTGGATCGCGTTTTTACGTGCTCCAGGGCTGGGGTGCGCGTTTACAGCGGGCGCTCATTAGCTTCTACCTGGATATGGCGCGTGAGAAGGGCTTTACTGAGCTATATGTGCCCTACATGGTCAAAGAAGACATGCTCTACGGTGCGGCCCAGTTCCCCAAGTTCCGCGATGTGGTCTATCTGGATGCTGATGCTGAGCTTTACTTCCTGCCGACTGCGGAAGTCGCGATCACCAATTTGCACCGTGACGAGATCCTCAACGAAGCCGATTTGCCACTCTATTACGTGGCCCATACGCCTTGCTTCCGTCGGGAACGGGCAGCAGCGGGACGCGATACGCGCGGCATCAAGCGTGGTCACCAGTTCGAAAAAGTCGAGATGTATAAGTTCACGACGCCGGAAACTAGCTACGCCGAGTTGGAATCGCTGACCGAAGCAGCTATGGACGTTGCGCGTCGCCTGGAATTGCCCGTGCGACGGTTGGAACAGGTCACAGGTGACTTAGGTTTCAGCGCTGCGAAGAAGTACGATGTCGAAGTCTGGGCCGCGGGTTGCCAGGAATGGCTCGAAGTCAGCTCATGCAGCAACACGGAAGCCTTCCAGGCGCGCCGTGCCAAGGTACGCTACTATCCTGAAGGCGAGAAGAAAACGCAGTTCGTCCATACCCTGAACGGCTCCGGTCTGGCTGTTCCGCGCGTGCTGATCGCCATCCTTGAGAACAACCAGCAGGCCGATGGCAGCGTCATCATCCCCAAGGCTTTGCGGCCTTACCTGGGCGGTGAGGAACGTATCCCGGCTCAGTCGTAGTCAAAAATGCCTTTATAAAAAACAGGTGCATCTACAGCGATGCACCTGTTTTTTTATATGTTCCTGTCTCGCTGTAACCGCCGATAAGCCCGTTTTTTGAGTTCTTCGACGAAGTGATCGTACTTATAGAAAAGCCGAAGCTCTCGTTCTTCCCCTTCAGAAAGTGCCCCTTGCTTATAGGCATCGACTAAATAGATCACCTTCTGCACGGTCTCATCTGAATGCTGAAAGCGGATGATTTCGTGTAGCGTGGGGCCAGATGTCATCAATGCGATCATCTCACCGCAGATCGTCTCCATGAGTCGCTCTTATCGGGCATCAGTGAGCGTGTTCCAGCTAAGCATAAATGAGATGGGTTAGCAGGAACTTTTCGATAGTCTCGTGTTGGTGAATGACGTTTTCTGGTTTACGGAAACCGTGCCCTTCACCCTCGTAAATGTGATAATCTGGCTCGTTGCCTGCACGACGCAGCGTTGCAACGATGCTATCTGACTGTGATTGGGGTACAACCGGGTCAATGCTGCCCTGGAAGATCACCAGCGCGTCCTTGATCTTTTCTGCATGGAACAGCGGTGAGCGCTCCCGGTATAGCTCGGCGGCTTCCGGTAGCGAACCAAGCAGCCAGTCGCTATAACGTGCCTCGAACTTGTGGGTATCCATCGCCAGACTGAACTGGTTGGTTACGCCATAGGAGCAAATGCCGACCTTAAAGAAGCCGGGTTCGTCAATCATGGCCTGTAATACGGTGAAGCCACCCGCGCTGCCACCCATAATGGCTGTACGATTGCCATCAACCCGTCCTTCATCTGCCAGATACTGAACAGCATCAACGGCATCCTGCACATCATAAATGCCCCAGTTGCCTTTATGCATATTCATATAGGCTTTACCGTAACCTGTACTGCCTCGGTGGTTGACCTGCAAGACAGCGTACCCCCGCGTGGCGAAGAACTGCGCAGTCTCATCAAAGGCAGCGAAGCGCTGCGATGTCGGACCGCCGTGAATCAACACCACAATAGGTGGTGCGCCTGCTTCTTCATAATCCCCAGCGGGCGGGCTAAACAGGCCGTAAGCCACCTGACCATCGCGTGTCGGCCATTGGATCGGTTCGACCTGGGATAGTTTTGATGGGGCGACTCGTTCTTTGGTCGCATAGTGGGCGATGCTGACCTCGTTCTCGGGCGTGATGGTGATGATACGGCCAGGTATAGTCGAGGATGACGCCAGCACGGCAATCGTGCCATCCGGGGCCAGATCAGGTTGATTCAGATAGGTATAATCCTCAAGTGGGATCTGGGTCGCTGTGCCCTGGCTGATGTCATAGCGCCACAGCGTGCAAACGCCTTCCGAATTGCGAATGAAGACGATGCTGCCACTATCCGCCGACCAGGTGAAGGTGCGTAAGCCCTGTATCCAGGCGGGGGCGCCATGTTCGTAATCACCATCTGTGAGCTGCTTATGCTGGTCGTTAACGGGATCATACAGATAAAGCTGTCCGAAGCCGCTGGCGTCACTCACATACGCCAGATAGCGCCCATTGGGAGAGAAGGTCGGCTGGAAAATGGCCGTATCTTCGTCACCGGCGATGGTGCGCGTCTGGGTGACATGGGGCACGGTTTCAGTGCCATCCAGCGTCAGCAGCCGCAGTTCCGTGCCGTTCCAGGGCATATTAGGCACATTCCAGGCCACGTACGCCAGATACTTGCCATGCGGGTGCCACGAGGGCTGCATGACGAAATCATCGCCACTGGCCAGTTTTTGCGGCCATGCTTTGCCCTCAGTATCGACCACCGCCAGCACATCCTGGCCTTCGTATGTGTGGACATAAGCCAGCCAGCGGCCATCAGATGACAGCGTTGGTGAGGCAACGCCGCCGTACTTGGGCGTCAGCGATTGGGGTGCGCCGTGGTTGATGCCCATCTTGTACAGGCGGCCACTGGAGCAGTAAAAGATAAAATCCTTGCCAACACAAAAATCACCACCGCCGTAGCCAACGCCACCGCCGATTTTCGTCTCAGCGCTGGTTAGGTCACGGATGGGCAAATCGTTGATCTTTGCTACGAGGCGGGTTGTGCCATCACGCCGTTCCGACCAAATGAGTGCTTGCCCGTTAAGGCTCCATTGGACATCATTCAGACGGGTCGTGTAGGCCATATCTTGGGGGCTAATGGGGCTTGGCCATGTGCCATAGGGACGATTTGTCATAAGGGAAAAACTCTCTTGGTTGTGTAAACTTAACGCTTGCTCCTGATTTTAGCGGTTCCTGGCAGGGATGTAAAAGGCCCCATACGAAATTGTATGAGGCCCGTTTAGTCGTGTGCTACTGGGTGTACTCGACAGACACTACGCGCCGGACTGTGTCACCTGTGCGATATAGTCACTGGCAATGCGTCCGAGTTCACTTTCAGGCGCAAACTCATAGGAGATTATTTCAACTACCGTGCCTTCTTCAGCCCAGTTAAACAGGAACTCAGAGTTTTCCGAGGAAGACATCACGCAGCCGTAAGTATTTTGCGTACCGATGGACCCATCGCCTAACAGACCGCCACCGGGGAGATGGACCACACCGTGGAAGCCATTGGTCAGGTTTTCACCGATGTCATAAATCCCCATGAAGTATTCCATCGTCCATTGGCCGCAGACGCCATTGCTGCCACACAAGTATGAACTACTGCCAACTGCGTTCATCACATGGCTTTGCACCTGGAACACCCCTGGAATCGTCGGGTCTGTTGGCAGGCCAATGGATACTTGCCAGTCAAAGGCGATCTCGCCATTCTCAAACCCGACCAGCCAACGCCGATTGAGGTCAACCACGAGGCGCTTCGTCACGACAGGCTCTTCTGGAATCATTGAATCGCGCGATGGAATCGTAATAACATCGCCAATACTCAAGATGTTCATATCAATGTCGGGATTGGCTTCCTCGATTTTTAAGTAAGGTAGCCCATGTGCGCGTCCAATACTATGACCTGTATCACCTGCTTCGACTGTATATTCATGCGGCAAGTAGCGGATGCGTACCGTTGCTTCACCGTCATTGCTGCTGATCGCTGTTTGGACAGCATCGCGCGCTTCTTCCATGCGCAAATAGCGGGGTAGGTCGCCTGTATTGAGTTCATTATTGACCAGATTAATCAAATCACGGAAACGATTCTCGCGGATAGTTAACCCGGCTGGCCCAACGGCCACCAACTGTGTCAGGAACTCTTGACTGGTTCCCCACTGTTTGAACTCGTCAATAAACGGGTCATAGCCATTGAGGATGAGTCCGCGTGTAATCATTCGATAGGCCACATCGACATAAGGCGTGGCGTCAATCGCAGCCGGGGCCGTTTGGGTAATTTGCAAGTCGAGCTTGCCGTTCTCGTAGACCGTGAGCGGGTCAAACCGTAGCAGGTCGAGCGTGCCAGTCACATCAAGCTCACGGCTGGGTGCGCCACTCACACCAATCAGACGGTCGTTATCCCAGGCGAAGCCTGCATCATATGGCGGGATGTAAACGGCATCGACCTGTTCCAGCAAATAGGCCTGAGTGACACCAGCATCTACGGTGATGATCGGCTCAATTGCTACGCCGAAGGGGATGCCCGACAGGCCCTGTTCTTTGGCTTCTTCTACCATCTGTGCCGTATCCAGCAGCAGGCCCAGGTCACGGGGAGCGACCCGTGCGAAGACCTCATCATCCAGATGAATTTCGATTTCAGCGTTGGACCAGGCATCTGTCAAAGCGGCCTCTGCATCCTCAATCGTGCTGCCACCGAGCGGCACATTGAGCGCCCACACATTCGGCGGGATTTGCCCGGTGAATAGCGATGCCAACCAGACGATACCCAGGATCGCCACGATGACCAGCGGCACTAGTTTTAGCAATGGGCTTCGATTGACCAGATGCCATACTGTATCGCGCAGATAAGAAAATCCGCGTTGTACGGGCTGCAAATTGATGGCATCCGTAGGGATACTCGTGGGTATGCGTTCCGTAAGGGATGGCTTCTCAGAAGTTTGACTGACGGCATGCTCGCGTGATTCGCGGCGTTGGCGGCGTTTTTCCCGGCGTTGCCGAGCACGGCTCACACGCTTACGTGGCGGTGTTGTATATTCGTTGCTCATAATCAAGTCCCGAAGAACAGTCAGGCTAACAACATCAGACTAACAATAGATGGGTGTGGAACATGCTGCAAGAGTGCGGTAAACCTGCCAACAAATGGCAGACGCTATACTATCCTATCAACTTATACTATTATACACGCTCACCGGGGGCATCCCAAAGAGGCATCCCAAAGCCCTCTCAACAACAAATCAGGTAAATAATAAACGGTTTGATTTCCGTGTTTTAGGGCCGTGTATGAAGTATGCAAGGCTTTCCGGCCATAATGAGGCTGATGATAAGATTGATCGTGTGATTTAGATATTTTTGTTACTTTGCGACGGATTGTTTATCATCCGCCCATAAAGAACGTTGAATACCTTAAGAGGCCATACTCCAGGAAGACATCATGGCAACCAACATGACGAAGAACTGGCCGCAAAATCCAATCATCTATGAGATCAATACCGCTGTGTGGTTGACATCACTCAGCAAAAAATACAGGAAGCAAGTGACGCTGGCCAATGTGCCCAAGCGTGAACTAGCTACGCTTGCGGAACTGGGTATCGATGCGATCTGGTTGATGGGCGTTTGGCATCGTGGCCCAGCCACACGCGCCAGCGCATTGAACTATATTCATGAATATCGTGGCGTATTGCCAGACATCACTGAAAAGGATGTGATTGGCTCAGCGTATGCGATTCATGATTATCAAGTTGACCCAGCACTGGGAGGCCGTGAGGGGTTGGCGCGCTTACGTGCCAAGCTGCAAAAGCTCAATATGCGCCTGATTCTGGACTTCGTGCCTAATCACGTCGCGACCGATCATCCCTGGCTGGTGGAGCGCCCTGATTACTTCGTGCAGGGGACGCCTGAACTCTTGGAAGCCGATCCGGGTAATTTCTTTGCTGTCGATAGCCCAATGACCGCACAGCGCCGGGAAATTATCGCGCATGGTCGCGATCCTTATTTCCCCGGCTGGATTGATACCTCGCAGCTCAATGCGTTCAGTCCCGGCTACCGTGAAGCGACCATCAACACGCTGAAAGACATGGCCGAACAATGCGATGGCGTGCGTTGTGATATGGCCATGCTCATGATGAATGAGATCTTTTCCGGTACATGGGGATGGCTGGGTTACAACGCACCGCGAGAAGACTTCTGGACCTACGTCATTCCAAAAGTGCTGCGCAAATACCGGGATTTCCTGTTCATTGCGGAAACGTATTGGGGCATGGATTATGCGCTGCATCTGGAAGGCTTTGATTACACTTACGATAAGACCCTGTATGATCGACTGGTGTCGGCGGATGTACGGGGTATTTATGCCCATATGGTCGCGAATATTGAGTTCCTAAAGAAGAATATTCGCTTCATCGAAAATCACGATGAGCCGCGTGCCGCTTCTGAGTTTGGTATTGAACGTAGCAAGCCAGCGGCGACGATGATCTGTACGCTGCCGGGGGCGACTCTGTTACATGAGGGCCAGTTTACGGGTCGTCGCATTAAATTGCCGGTGCAAATTGACCGTCAGCCTGATGAACCCGTTGACGACGATCTGGTCCATTTTTATGAAACCCTCGTCAAAGAAGCGACCACTGCCATATACCGGACAGGGCAGTGGGGTATGTTCCAGTGTACGCCTATCAACGATGGTGATAGCGGTGGCTCGGAGCACGTTGTCGCATATGGTTGGTACCTGGGCGATGATTATCGTCTGATTGTGCTCAATATGTCGGGCGAATCGGTATCGGCAATGGTGGAAATGGGCTACTGGGCGGAAATTCTGTCGCCTTATCGCTGGCAAGCAAAAGATGTCCTCAACGGCGTATCGATTAGTTTCAATGGCGATGAGGTCAGCGAACTGGGCTTGCCGATTGAGATGGAGAGTTATGACGCCTTTGTTTTCCATCTGGTACCGGTTGGCGCGGCTGGCAAAACCAGACGTCGCAAGGAGCGTAAGCGCGAAACCGCATGAACGTGCCCTCAGTCAGCCTGGGTTGGCGCTTGTTTTCGCTGATGGTCGGTGGGCTGCTTTTCATCTGGCTCACGCTGGAAGACACACAACTACCGCCGATCATTTTGTTGAGCCTGTTAGCGACCAGCCTATGGCTACTCAACCCCTTGTTGCAGCGCTTTGCGAGTCAGGCCATCTCGCCAGTGAAATTCATTCTGGCCATTGCCCTGTTGAGTGCGCTCATCGGCGCGGGTACAGTCATCCTGACGACAATTATGATGTTCCTGAAAACAGCTTGGCATAGCCATTTGTTTCCAGATTATCCGGCACCGATGATGTTTGCGATGCTCCAACGCCTGCCACTGTGGACTGTAGCGGGTTTGTTGTTGGGCACAAGTTTTGGCCTGTATAGCTGGGCGATCTATGGCGTATCTGGCGATAGGGCATAATCGCCACTTTCAGTTCGCAATAAAGCCACACGATCTTTCACAGCATCCAGATTGATGATCCCGTACACATGCGGGAACAAGTCATCGTCGCTGGGTCGGGTGGGACTATCTGGGGTGGGGTGCGCCGGATCTTCCCATTTGAGTTCTGATGTGAGCTTGTTGTCGTCGATGCACAACACGATGAGGTCGTCCACATCACGGTAAAAACTATTGGCGACTGTTTCCACCTGATGCCTTGCCGAACAGTGGATAAAGCCCTCTGTAGCCAGTGAATCTGCTGTGTAGTGGCCGCTTTGCTGGGCTTGTTCCCAGGCTGAGCCTGTCGTGATGTGATAGATCATGCATTTTCTCCGTTTTGTGTCCAATCTTCAGCCAACATCGCATAGATCAGCGAATCGAGGTAGTGGCCCTGTATGCGCCGCGTTTGCCGCCGAATGCCCTCCAGGGTAAAGCCCAGTGCTTCAGGGACATAACGCTGCGTTTCATCCGGCAAACAGGCGATTTCGACGCGCTCCAGCTTATCTTCTGTAAACGCATAGTCCGTCACGCCCCGGACAGCCTGCACGATGACCTCTGCCGCTGTATCGGCGGCTGACCAGTAAGCCAGTTTTGCCGCCTTGCCCCGGTGATCCACATCGACCTGTAACCCGCCGACGAGCGTATTTTCATGCCAGATGCCTGGCGCATATCCCTTGTCCTCGGCATATTTTTCGAGCAGCGTCTCGATCCAGAAATGGGCATCCGCCGCCGTCTGGATGTCATCGACCCACGACTGGGTATCTCTCAGATGGCTGCGATTTTCGTGGATGACGTTATACAGTGCAGCATCGTGATGGTGCAGCAGCAAGCGCAGCTCGGTATTCTCTGTGATCGCATAAGCGAATTCCGGCACGGACGCAGGTAGGTGCCAATCTTCACTGAGCATGGCATAGTACTGCATGTCAATCAAATGGTCGATCTGATCAGCATCCGTGATGACACCGCCTTTTCTGGCGGTCATCTCATGCGAGAATCCCAATCGTTTGGCGACATTCTGGCTACCTGGATTTTCAGAAGCTGCTCGTATCAAAAGCCGGTTCATACGCAGGGCGCCAAAACCGTAATCGGTCAGGGCCTTGGCCGATTGCGTCATGATGCCCTTGCCATTCTGGCCTTTGATCAACCAGTAGCCAATTTCGGCGCGGCGGTCTATCGAACTACGAATATGTAACCCAATGCCACCAACGACCTCGCCATCGTAGAGAATGGCCAGACCGTAGTCGGTAGCGGCTGCCAGGTTCTTGCGCATCATCTTGACGTACTGGCGGTAGTGACTCACTTCGGTCGATTGACGCGCCCAGGGCAGCCATTGCCCGATGAAATCACGGTCTTGATCGACAATCGTATTGATGGTTTCAGCCTGCTTCGCTTCTAGCAGTGCCAATTTGACGTGGTCGTTAACCTGTAATGTGAACATCTTGACCTCAAAATCGCTTTATGAAAGATCAATCTATTTTTGCCATATGCTGATATTCTGGCGCATGGCTTCTAACTCGGCTGCTGTGATGCCCCATAGCGCCGCACTGATTTCGGCTAAGTCATCGCCAATATCCCCATTATGGGCATCCTGGGAAAAAGTAGTCAACTCCCGATGAAGGCTATTGTCCCGATGATAAGCTGGGATGCGCAAGCGTTTGAGAATACCCGCCTGGGCAAAACTCTGGCTGCCAGCCTGCGAATGTGTGAGCAGGGCATATTCAAAGGGCAAGCTATTGAGGCAGGCCGCTAAGTAATGGGCCTCGTCCTCATCTTCCAGCCCGACAAAAGGATGCATGGCCTGGTTGGTCATGACGGGTTTACCCTGGCTTGGGCTGCACACAGCCGCTTGCATCGACCGCGCCCCGATGCCTTGCCAAACCACCTTGTAGGGTGCAAAAGAATACGCTGCGACATCGAACATGGTGTAAAACGGCGCATCATCCCGAAAATAGCGTTTATAAGCCCCACGCTTGAGTAATGTCGGCTTGAAAGTCAGTAGGTAGTCATATACCCGCGGATAGACCTGTTGCAGCCATGTCTCGTCGTAGCCGCGCCGCCGTTGCGGGTCCTGGACCATCAAAATATGCGCTGAGGGCTGGGCGTACCAGCGCTGCACATCTCGACCCCGCAGCAGCGGATACACCAGGTCACGCTCAATTTCTGCGGTGACCATTTTGATGGCGCGTTTGCTGCGTTCCCGAATATTCTTCACGAGCAGCGTTTGCCCGCGATCTTCGAGGATGTCCAGCCAATATGCTGCATTCGCCCCACCTGTATAAACGCCGGCATGGGCTTCATAGGCCGATGTGCCCGTGAGCTTACGAATCGCCGCTATGCCAGCCTGGGGGGCGCTCAACCATGGACTGCGTGGATCGTCTGCGGCGATGGGTTCGGCTTGCAGAATATGGCGTGTCGTCAAGGTCAGGACTCGCTTGAGGGGTTCATCTTCCAGACGTAA
>MDTD01169075.1_pt1 | contig 11565 bp, 12 predicted proteins | sample 811221 | NCBI WGS metagenome assembly MDTD01 (sample SAMN05326646, study PRJNA326480) | marine metagenome | isolation source: seawater | place: Pacific Ocean: South West | collected 2011
GCGGTCCCATCCGATGGCTTTCTGACACTTAGTTCTGACGAGCAAGAGATAGTAACCAAGCAACATGTAATGAAAAGTAAAGTAAGTTTGTATTTTATTCCTCGACTCATAATGACGATTTTCCTTTCGCTTTATTTAATAATTGGGGTCGGTAGGGTGGACTTGATACCATCGCTCACATTCTTGATCGTTGGGTATAGAAATGTTTTCAGCATTCTCATCTTCATAACCAAAATAAAATTCAAACCCTGTCCCATCGAATCTGTAGCCCATAACCCTTATTCTTTCCTGGCCATCGCCATCAACCCAAAAGTTATATTGTTTCAAAAAATGACCATGAGAACCTTCGCCATCTTGTTGGAATTCACACTGCAGAGACCATGAACTCATTACAGTTCCGCCTGTTCTCCAAAGGTCATTACTATCAGGAATCCGAGCGATTCTCATATCGCAGTTTTCAAAAATTATCACTGAGTAACTTTCTACTGAAGCACCCCCAGGATAGTGCCGGACCCAAAATTCGTCTCTTCCATCATTATTTATGTCAGTTACAGAATCTTTTCGCCACTCTTCTTCGGGAAATTCAGTTTCTACCCAACGGGTCCCGAATTCGTTACTCGAAGCCACTGCAAAAAATCTTCCTTCATTCACACCTGTGCCTGCCTGCACATTCACTAATTCTAGATTCCCATCTCCATCCATGTCAGCTGAAAAGGAACTCATGCCAACAGACTGGGTGTCAGGTAGTGGCTCTGGATCAGGACATGGTATCAAACCAAGTTCAGGAACACCATTGGTCGGTAGTCCCATTTCTTCAAGAGCTGAAAGGTGCGTTGCTCGGGTATAAGGGCCGTAGATCCCATCTGGCTCAATACCTAAGAATTCTTGAAGATTTCTCACATCATCACTGTTCTCATACCATTCGTAGGCAGCAATCAGAACTTCTGTTTCCGCCCCAATATTATGATTATTGGTTCCTTCCTCATCAGTTTGATTTTCTTCAATTACTTCTTCTGGTCCGACTGGATTATCTTCGTTTATAGGAACCTTCGACTCACCCTGATTGCTCTCTTCTTTATCTAGATCACTGGTCAAAGCATCAATTTGCGTTTGAGCTTCACTAAGTTTCTCTTCCAGATCAACTATCCGATTTTGCATCTCATCTGTAGTATCAGATGAAGAACTGCAAGCAGGCATAGCAAGAAGCCCAGCAAAAACCACAAAAGCCAATACTCGTTGGATATTCATATTCACAAACTCCTCTTTTATTTTGTGAAAGTTAGAGGCACAGATAAAGAGATTCTTACACCCATTCTTAGAATTCATAAATTTAAATTTTACCAGAATGCAAAACAGGCTTATTTAACATGGCTCTGGTATTAACCAATACTAAACACTAGAGCCATGCTAAGTCCCTCTGCGCCTTGTCAGGCACCATGCAGTTACTTCCGCCTTATATCCCTGTTACAATTTTTACTTACAAATTGTTAGTTGAATCTCCAGATTCTTCCTCAGAGCTACTTTCATCTGAAGTGGAGGATCCTTCTATGGCAGCCTCCTCCGGCTCTGGAGAAGATGCTTCCTCTGGATTTTTGCCTAATAATCCTTTTAACTTTTCAAGTAATCCCATAATTTCCTTACTCTTCCCCGTTTATAGCATCTTACATTAACTCTCCTCAGCGGTACACAGTAATACATATGAATACAAAACCTCTAGACCCTCTAACACCCAACATATTAAAAAGAATAGAAAACCCCCTCGCTGGGAAGCTGCTTACTAAGTGGCTTTCTTTCAAAGGGGTTTATAGCTTTTGCTAACGCATTTATTTGCTTTTAATGTTTACCATCACGATGTTGGATTTGAGGTTTGGTTCATGATTGCTCTTCAGGAGAAACAATATGATGTCGTGGTAGTCGGGTCTGGAATAGGCGGACTCTCAGCTGCGATCCGTGCCCACAGTTTAGGCGCTTCAGTATGCATAGTCGAAAAGTCATCTCATCTTGGCGGTGCAACCGCATGGTCTGGCGGTCAAGTTTGGGTTGGCGCAAACCACGTCTCCAAGAGAATGGGAATTGAAGATTCAATTGAAGAAACACTTCAATATGTCAGCTCTATCGCTGATAGTCACCCAGAACTCTTTGACGCCCTTCTAGCTACCGAGTGGGTAAAGGGAGCAGTAGAAGCAGCGGAGTGGTTTGAAAAAGAACGTGTTATCAAATGGCGTCTAATACCAAACTACGAAGACTACTATTACCCTAATGCGCCTGGTTCTAAAGCAACTGGCAGATACCTTACTGGGGAACCAATAGAAGGTGGCATGCTTGGCGAAAGCAGAAAACTTCTGGTAGACGCCCCTCATTGGCCGATAGGAATAACCTACGAGGAAATGTTTGCATGGGGAGGAGTTTCAGCTCGCGATCGATGGGATAGAGGCGTCATGGACCGTCGAAAAGCTTCTGATACTTTGACATTTGGGCAAGGAATAGCTGCATGGTTCGTCAAAAGTGTTTTTGAAAGATCTATTGATGTATTCACTGAACAGCCGGTAACTAGCATACTCACAGAAAGTAGTGATGTCATAGGGGTTCGTTCTGAAGCCCCTTCAGGAACCACAGATTTCTATGGTCAAGTTATATTAGCAACCGGATCGCATGATTGGTCATTCGAACTTAGCGAACGTTTTATTGGAATTCCGCTCAAACACGGTGGAAGTTTAGCTCCGCTATCAATAGCAGGGGACGGAATAAGTCTCGGTATGCAGGTAGGAGCAGAAATTGCTGCTGTCCCTGCAACAGCAGCCCCTATAACTCCTGGCTACAGATTGCCGGAACCAGTATTTGAGGAGGATTCAGGATTCAGAGGCTGCTATGAGCACTGCATGCCACACACGATATTAGTTAACAAGCGAGGAGAAAGGTTTTGTGATGACTCATTTCACCCCGATGTTATAGCTGGGGTCATGCGGGAGAACGCAGATGGCTTCAGACCAAATCTTCCTTTCTTTATGATTTGGGACGAATGGCATCACAAGCGATATGGATTAGGTATCACCGGTCCGGGCGAACCCTACGTTGAAGGCCTTGTAACTTCTGCTTCTACAATAAGAGATCTCGCTGATAATTTAGGTATTAACCCAGTTGGCTTAGAGAAAACCATATTTGAATATAATACTCATGCGGTAAAGGGTAACGATCCCTATTTTGGTCGAGGAACTAATGCATCTGTTCGAACTTTCAGAGGAGATGGAGATCACAAACCTAACCCAAACGTAGGGCCTTTGACGGATGCACCTTTCCACGGAATGAAAATGAGTTTATTAAATACCGGAATAGCTGCCGGAGGTTTAGTTACAGGACAATCCGGAAAAGTATTAGACCAAGATGGAAACCATATAAGAGGTTTATTTGCTGTTGGTGAATGCGTTACACGAACAACGGGTGGAGGAGCAGGTTACAACAGCGGTTACTCACTTTGTAGGGCCATGACTTTCGGATATCTAGCAGCAAGCGAAATCCTCTCCTGAGATGAACGAGGCCTCCCTTCAGAGCTGGGTTGATGAGACATTGACAACTTCGTTGCTCGTGCAAGTCGCAGGCGAGTCCATAATTGAGATTAATAGCCCAATAAGTACTTCGGGCTGGATCGGTTTTGACGGTGCACTGAACATCGGCAAAGCGAAAGGCGGAGTTGGCCTTCCATTTAAACCGCTTCCGGATGGCAGAATGCAACACGACATAGCCTCTAGCCAGAAGAACATTATTTCCGTTCTCATCGCTATCGCCGCCGAGCGAGGCCTATTAACCTTTCGCGACCCTGTCTCTCAGCATCTTGATCAAGGGTGGAGTCAATCGGCTCCAAAGGAAGAGGCCGCCATCACGATCTGGCATCTACTAACGATGACATCGGGACTAGGTGATGATATGTCGTATGTCGCCCCGCCGGGGACGATTTGGCGTTATAACGTCGGTCCAGCATGGCATCAACTCAAACCCCTTCTTGAAGCTGCATCAGAAAAAACGCTCCAAGACCTCACCGACGAATGGTTAGCTGAACCACTAGGCATGGAGGAATCAATCTGGATTGAACGACCAGGAATGAACTATCTCAATGGCAGACCTTTTGAAGCTTTACTCACCTCAGCTCGTGACCTAGCCCGATTCGGGAACATGATACTGAACAAAGGGACTCTAGCTGGCCGTCAGATCCTCAGAACAGAGTCCATAACCGAACTCCTCACACCATCTCAGGAACTAAACCGTGCTTACGGCCTACTCTGGTGGTTGAACGGCCAGCGACCCATCCGCCTACCTTTAGAAGAAGACCCTATCGATAGTATCTTGATCCCCAGCGCTCCTTCCGACACAGTTGCTGCCCTTGGCGCTTTAGGCCAGTTCTGTCTAATAACTCCAAGTCGTCAAACAGTTGTGGTTCGTCTCGGTTCAGCCCTGGTGGGTGACGCTATCGGTCGCGATATCACGTTTAAAATCTGGCAGTTCCTCAACCAAAATCTGTTTAATAACTAACCTTCTCCAGAGATCTCATCCCTGAACATAAACTCGAGCTAGCGTTCCTAAAAGTGAGGCTACGTAAAAGTCCCTTGAGAAACCCGGAGAACTGAACATCCCAAGGGATGCTGATCCAGAAGCAACACGAGAAAGTTCTTCTCCTGTCTCAATATTCACGACGACTGCTTCTGCTTTCATTCTTTCGCCACCAAAATGAGGGGGAAGTTCAGCATCTTCAATAACTAACTCTCCGGTATCTTTGAAAACCATCATTTGGAGATAATTATGAGCTTCGATACTCCAAATCTGCTCAGCCTCACCTCCAGTGGGACAGTAATGACCGACAACCCCTCCATTAAAAGAGTCATAATGAACAAGAATTTTTCGAGTCGGATCAAAAAGTGGAGGTCCAGGATTCCAGGCAAAGGGAGATCTATGATTTTCGAAAACGAGATTTTCATTCTCGTCTGTAAGGCTAAAACCAAAGGCTCGTTGTTCGGCTGTTCCTGGTCTCATCCATCCCGGAGGACGCCCCATGTCCATCAGCCAGATCCTGTTATCACCAATGGTCGTATCCCATGCATCAGATTGTGCTTCCCCGGTGATTTCGTATGACCTTTCCCATGAGTCAACAACTAATTTAGAATTCATGTAATTCAAACGGATAATGTCTTTATCCGTAGTTGTGTATATAAATTCTGCATCCTCTGATCTATCAGATGAGAAGCGACCCATACAACGTGTATCAAGAAGCACTGGATCACCCAGAATATTTAAATTTTCTGGGTCGATAATTAAAAAACATGCAGAGTCATCTTCTCGAAATCCAAGGTTTCTGGTAACTAGATTTCCATCAGACATAATCACCAATCCGTTGAAAGGGCCATCAAAAGGAAGTTCTCTCTCAGCGGTGACGTTGCATTGAGCGTCAAACCGAAAGATATACCTTCCATTAACTGCGTATAGATCGCCATTTTGATGAGCAACAATAGCTCCGCACCAAAGCCATCCCCCACTCGGAAGGTCCTTTGAACGGTTGAGTGTTTCAAGGCTTATGGGATCTATTCGCTCTACCCATCCATGTGAGGAAGACTTTCTAAAATGCGGGGGGAACTCTCCGGGAAGTAAACCTCCGCCACATAGAAGATAAAGTTCTCCCGGATTTCGCTGAACAGTCATCACCGCCCAGCCACCTGTTTCTCTAATCGTTGAGTCAAGTGATTCTCCTTGCGCAAGGTTCAAACCAGGTAAAGCTGCGACCTTTTGTCTTCTCGGGCCCCCGGACTCAGCAGGCCAAGGGGAAGGCCAATACCCAAGCAACTCAACATCAGAATCTAAGTGCACCATACCGGTATTGTACATAGTCTGCTTGTTCTAAAGAACTCGGGCATAAGCCCGCTAGCTCCTCGGGAACCCCGACACATAAAAAAGTAGAAACCCCCTCGCTTGGAGGGGGCTTACTTAAGGGGGGTATTCTCAAATTAATCCATAGCTCATCTGGAGTAAAGCGATGTGACAACACTCACACAGTTAGTTAGCCATTCCGGATCTTATGTAAGATGAACGTATGAGCACAGACACAGCACACATTCAAACTCTCGCTTTAGTTCCATGAGTGGAGTAAAAGTATGGATAGATCAGGATCTTTGTACCGGTGACGGCATCTGCGAGGAGGTCGCTCCAGCTATTTTCTTTGGAGCTGAAGATGGCCTCTACTACGTAAGAGAAGCAAACACGGAAGTTCCTGCAGAGCCCACACACAGTTTCCACGAGCCCGTTGATGTCCCAGATAATCTTTTGGAAGCAACAATTGAAGCAGCTGAGGAATGCCCCGGCGAATGCATCTTTCTTGATGTTGATTAACCATTTGTAAACGACTGCCTGCAAGAATGAGCTGAAATCAAGAAATAAGCAGCATTCTCAAATGCATTTAGGCCTGTTTACGTTTATCGCCTGACCCATTCTTCACAGCCAATACTTGTGAAACCGATGTCATCTGGTTCGATTTCTACAATTGCACTACCGTCTGTCAATCCTGCTGTAATAGTTTCACTTATCGTTCCACCGAGACCACTAAGCCGCTCCCAAGAGCAGAAGGGGTTATTAAATGAAACATTTTCATCTCTTCTGGATACGTATGTGCCGGCTTTAATATCGACGCCAACTTCCCATGTCCCGCTTCCGAAAGTCTCTGGGAACTCTTTCCCCGATGTTTCGTTATTAGTTGTGTTAGTGATAAGGTCTTCCTGTGATGCTTTCAACTGTGCTAGTTCGGCGTTCGCTGAGTCAAGTTGTGCTCGCAAGTCATCTATCTCATCTGAAGAATTGCTACAGCCGAGGAGCAGCATTATTGAACCTAAAAGGGTGCATGTAGCGGTGAAGCGCATTACTTTTACGGTAACACTTTAAAGGGTATTTCTTCTATTTATAGCGTCATGTTCAGGCATATTGTGACCTAGATTAGAAGGGTATGAGCAGCATAATTAATTTACTTTGTGGACTAGTGGCGGGGACCATTGTTTTTCATTCGGCAATTGTTGCGCCTACTGTCTTTCGGACGCTGGGCGAACGTGATGCCAGTGTTTTTTTACGAACTATTTTTCCTAAATTCTTTCTTTTCCTCACGCTTATCAACGTGGTCAATGTTCTTTTAGCACTGATTGATGGCCAATTCGGAGTCATGGTGATGGCAGCAATAAGTGCTGTATTGATGGGCGTAGCCTATGGGATAATCCCGATGACTAACCGCAGTCGAGACGAAGGTCTTCAACAACGCTTCTCGCAACTCCACAGGGTTAGCGTGTTATTGACCGTTGCTGTGTTATCCATCAACGTGGTAGCTGCGTTTCTCTAGACCAAGACTTGAGACTCGTGTCAAACTCTGCGACCACAAACCCTTTTGGCTAATGGTTCAAAGATTTGGCGATAGCAAAGCAGAAGGTACTTAGTGTTAGAGTAATGAGGTGGACCCCTCCCTACCGCATCTTGCTCCAAAGCCAGCATTTCGGGGATGGTCTCACAAAATAGCTCTAGTCGTTGCGATTGCTCTTTGTCCTGTCCTAATTTCGGCTTCTCCAGATGCGCGATTACTCTCCTCACTGTATTCTGTAGCCGTTATAGGTCTCTTCGGCATTAGTTCGTGTTACCACGGGTTCTCCTGGAGTGCTTCAGCACATGACATCATGCGAAGAATTGATCACTCAATGATTTTCATTACTATTGCTGCTACGTACACTCCGATTTCATGGCTTTTGCTTCCCCGATCAGCTGCGATAACGGTTCTGATAGCAGTATGGACTGGAGCACTAATAGGCGTTCTGATAATGATTTTTTGGCCGGCTGCACCTCAAATTGTCCTCGTCCCGGTATTCCTGATTGTCGGGTGGTCCGCCTTACTCGTCATAGATGATTTTTTTATCTCCTTGAGTGCTGTTGGATTCATCTTCCTACTTCTAGGAGGTGTTTTTCATACTGTTGGCGCGATTGTGTATGGCTTAAAGAAACCTGACCCGTGGCCAAATACTTTTGGCTTTCATGAGATTTTTCATTTCTGTGTTGTGTGTGGAATTGGATCCCACTACGCAGTCATAGCGTTCATAGCACTCCCTGGAGCGTAAACACTACTGTGCAGTGTTGATCACATAGCAGTCGGCTGAAGGTGTTCTAAGCTATGAACATGCACACAGGCCGAAACGATGATTTGAGGCGTTCACGAACTCGAACAAAAGTTCAACTACTTCCCGATGCAAGCGATGAAAGTACCGGCTTTAACGTACATGTTAATTTCGAAGGGTTCAGTCAAGTTAATGATATTTTTTGCCGGTCACAGTATGACCCAGAGGTCAAAAGTTCAGAAAGTGAACGGTTCTATGATATGTACAGAAAGCCTTTGGCTGATTGGCGCGGAACTGATGGGTACCAGCAACACGATTATGCGTTCCGGAATGCAACCTGGCATGTCGCAGATATTTTTGCTGAACTTCGAGAGGAAGATGATCGACGGGATGGTTTTTTAGATCCACTTTCTTTGTTGAAAGATGGACCTGAAGAACGGATTGCGTTTGGGTCAGTAGAAGAAACTACTCGCATAGTTAAACAGGCAGCGAAAACTGTGGGCGCTGACCTAGTTGGCGTAGCTGATACTGATAGAAGATGGTCGTATACGGAACTCTTTTCGATGCAGGCTAAAGCGCCTAAGCCCAACAACATTGATGATGGTCTTTCACATGTCATCGTCATCGGCCAATCAATGGATAACAAACTCTTGGACACTGCACCGTCGGCTCTGTCCGGAGCAGCTACTGGCATGGGCTACTCTCAAGATGCTTTAGTGCTACTAACCTTGTCACAATTTATCCAGAATTTAGGGTATCGGGCTGTGCCTTCGATGAACGATTCTGCCCTTGCAATCCCCTACGCCGTTCAAGCAGGCTTAGGCGAGTACGCAAAACATGGTCTAGTGATCACGCCAGAATTTGGTTCAAGTGTTCGCTTTGGAAAAATCTTTACCGATATGCCCTTGAAAGCAGATAAACCTATTCGATTTGGTGTCAAAGAAACCTGCCAGCTTTGTAATGCATGCTCGAAAGCATGTCCAAGCAAAGCTATTCCCGATGCTGAGCCATCGCCGGTGACGTTCAATCGTTCAAATGTTTCAGGTGTAACCAAGTGGACCATTGATGGGGAAGCATGCTTTTCGTATTGGGCAAAAATCAATACTGATTGTGCAGTGTGTATTCGTGTCTGCCCATTTACTCGCGACTACACCAAGTTCTGGAATCGTGCATGGTTGAGACTTATTGGGTCACGTTTTAGACGATTTGCGTTACGCATTGATCAAAAATCTGCCAGAGGGAAACGAGTAAAGACGCTTTTGTGGTGGTTCCCAAAAAGCAAAAACTAGACAAGTCGTTAGCGAGCAGGAAGAATATTCGCAGTCATTATTTCGCTGTACGAAATATATGCTGAGTCATCCGTAATATCCCCGACTACCTCATCGTAATATGAATCATTTACAGTTATGTCTACTGAAATCGTTTCAGCAAGAAGAAGTTGTTTCAATTCTTCAGCTGATGCGTTTGGGTTTTGAGCAAGCAATTCGACAGCCCAAGTAGCGGCAATAGGCGTCGCATGCGATGTATCAGCGAAATCATAATCAAATGGGATTTGTACGAAAATAGTGTTCTCAAGGTTACGTTGAACAAACCCCCCATGCAGGTCAACGTGACCAATTCGGGTATCTACCGATGATTCTCTGCCCCATGACTCTGCGAAGTCGCGATACCAAGCAATAAATAGTGTCTGCTTTATGGCGTCAGGGTCGTTTTCAATAACATATGCATTGCCTGCGTGTGGATATGGGTATACCCCATATTCAGGATCGCCATCAATTCCCGCATTCTCTAGTGAGGATAGGTACAATGCATTCGTTTCCTTTAAGCTCTCAACCTCTGCGTAATCGTCGCTAGTGAGTTCAAGGGGATTCATTCCTAAATGAGCACTTGCACTGATGATGACTGTTTCATCAGTATGAATCATCTCAAAACTAGTACCTGAAGACCCATCATAAGCGAAAAGGGTAAAGTTCTCATTCTGAGCAAAGGTTAAAAATGTATCTTTGACACGATGGCCATGCGTTTCAGTAGTTTCATAACTGAAAACATCCCCCATAACGACTTTTATAGGTCCACGCCCAGTAGTTTCAGAATATGGCTCGCCCCATTCTGTATCTAGATTCTCGTAATAGTAATAGATGCCCGCTTCTACATCGCCCACGAGTACGAGTGAAACCTCTTCTTTAGCTTCGGGTACGACTATAATTTCGCTAACACGTTGAATGTCGTTTGACGAAACAAACCTATCACATGCAGCTAATGTGGCTTCAACTGATTGATAATCTTGCTGGCCAAGATTATCTGCCGATGCCCCATTATCGGTTATGAATGCGACCAACGCATAAAGATCGTAAAAACCAAACCCTGTCTCTGTTGCTAAGGTGTCAACAAAACATTCTGCGAATATTTGGCTGTCAATTAAAGGAAGCGTTTCAATTAAATGATTGATATTGTCTGCTCTCTGCTCAGCTTCTAAAGAACATTCCCAATCATCTTCTGAACAATTGCTGAAACTGGAGGACGTATCTTTCTCTCCTCCATCGATTTCAATACTTTCTGATGCATTGGCCAATCCATCATCGCTTTTCGTGGAGGTATCAATATCACCTGCATCATTTTCAGCACTTTCCGATGCACTAACTGAACTATCTTCAGTGGAAGTTTCAATCTCAACGGGAGTATCTAGCTCCTGAGAGGGTTCAGCCGTGTCTATATTTCCGCTACTGCACGCAATAAATATGAGTGAACAAACGGAAGCGCATAGCAACGTGAGAGATTTTGACACGTGGAGAACTTATCATTTCCATATGCGGTCCCACAACTAAAAGTATGGCTACCAGAAAAGTTGAGAAAGTTCCCGTTCCAGCCTGTCTGTCATAGTCCTGTGCTCAAAATTTCTCCTTGACACATTTCTAAACTTTTTGAATGATAAATATTCGAAAAAGGTCTTCATTTCTGCCTTTCGTTTGAGGGGCTTAATTAGTTGACAGGAGTAACAGTAGTAGTTGTTTGTTTCCATATAATTACGAGAACATTAAATACATATAATCATTAACTTAATTTTGCGCATGCAGTTACTTGTGAAGTTATGAGATCCTTGTAGTCTAAAATCATGGAGACACAAAACCAAGCGCCTTCGCCTCAGGTTCCAGCACGAATAATAGGTGGCTTGGTTCAGCATGCCCAGACTTGGGGAAAGATCTGGTTTGGCCTGATTTTCTGGGGATGCGTTCTCTACGCTGTATCGCAAAGGATTTGGCCTGAGGCTAATAACGCGCTTCTACTTGCAATCAGTTTAATTCTTGGGCTTTCGAGTGGCATCTATGCGCATATACGGGGTTTTTGGCTATGAGCCTAGATGAGAAGCTCTTTGATCTTTCCCCTAAAGCAGAACGAGCAGTAGCACGACAGTATATGGGTCGCATCCAATGGGAAATGATCCTAA
>MDTD01023668.1_pt1 | contig 11564 bp, 10 predicted proteins | sample 811221 | NCBI WGS metagenome assembly MDTD01 (sample SAMN05326646, study PRJNA326480) | marine metagenome | isolation source: seawater | place: Pacific Ocean: South West | collected 2011
ATTTTGGTAGGACCAGGCGGATTCGAACCGCCGACCTCTACCATGTCAAGGTAGCGCTCTAACCAACTGAGCTATGGTCCTAGGGGGCGCGCAGTATAAGGCGTCACCTAAAACACCTCAAGCTCGCGCTGAGTATTAGGCCTCAAGCTGTCACGGTGCTTATCTCGTGGTCGGTATTGACTATTGCTGCCCGCGTTAGCAGGGAGCGGTGGCCTAACGCAGAGAGGCAGCCGAATGGCGCTCGTCTTGATATAGCGAAAGCGCCGTGCAGAGGATCTCAGCGGCCCGAGTACACTCTTTGACTCTGAGTGCCAGCGCATCTCGCGCGTCCGATATCGGAGCTGTGCGCAAAACCCAGTCCAGCCAATAAACTGGCGGTGCGATATGCGGCAATCTTGATGCCGTTGCTACCAACTCTCGTATGCCCCGATCGATACCCTGAGATACCGTTTGTAAGGCGTCTCTCGAAGGCGGGTGCTTTGCATCGATCCACTCAAGAGCTTCTTCCGCCATGTGGGCTATTTCACGTAAAGCTGACGATGCAGCGAGCATATCTGCTTCTTCGGATGATTCTGCGTCAGCCGCTTTAGCCACGCTGCCGCTCATCAAAATTATGCTGAAGGCTGTTCGAAAATGCTTCGTAAATCTCTCAGTGCTGGCGGGCTCGCCAAAGACGGCGTGATAACTCAGGCCGCCCAACGAATCTTCGCTATCGAGCGCGGTTTCCCACACTGTGACGTCGCTACTCATCGGCGCCTTGGTGGCTGACCGATTTATTGATGCGGTGACAACATTGATGACATCGCTAGCTGGAATAGTGCCGAGCGCAGCGTCAAGTTTAGCTTGTACGACCAGATGGCCTGAACCCCACGGTGCTGTCTCCCTGAACCAAGCGCTGGCACCGTATATACCAATGCATCGTGTGCCCACCGCACTCGCAATATGAACCGCGCCAGTATCGTTGCTAATCAACAGATCACAGCGCTCCAATAGAAATGCCATTTCAGCAACGCTGGTTTGCCCGCAAAAACTGTCGATCGGATAGGGCAGGTGAGAACACACTGCCTTGCAAACGGCAACGTCTCCGGGTGCGCCTACTAGGACCGGGACGAATCCTTGCTGTTTCAGTTCCGAAGCGAGTTCGGCAAATGACGCCTCCGGCCAACGCCGATTGGCTCGACTGGCTCCAGGATTGAGCGCTATGAGGCGACCTTCAGGCAGAGAAAAGGGTAACCGCTGTGCTTTTGCAACGAAGGGTCGCGCGTTTGCGCTCACTGGGCCCCCGGGCCCAGCGGCACGATATAAATCAACGAGGTTGAATTGATTGTGATCTCTAAAATCCAGCATCGCCAAAAGGTAGGCGTGCCAAGCACCCTGCCACAACCAGTCACCCGCATCCGTGATCAACCCACCTTCCTTTACATAAGCGGGTATGCGGTTCGCCAGCCAGCAACCCAGGGCGCCATGGGTCAAATTGATCAGGCTGTCAAAGTGGGGCAACTCGAGTAAGCCTAGGATGGCTTTGGCGTCGTCAGGTGATTGGTCCCGATGTTTGTCAATTTGGCTGTTGAGTTCGCTGACCTGTTTTTGCGGGATTAGATAGAACCGATCGACGGCAGCAAATCCAGCGAGCACCTCTTGGTTCTCAGCCAGTTGCAACAGGTGAATCTCTGTATCGGGGTGTGCAGCGCGATACTCTCTGAGGAGCGGCGTTGTTTGGATGAGATCACCAAGCCGTTCCAATTGAATGAAAAGCGTTCTACTCACTGGCACTCACTGAGGATTTTCAATACCTGATCAGCAAGTGTTCGGGGCTCGCTATCCATGCATTCAAAATCACGTTTCTCGGGGCAATCTTTTTCGTGGTAACAATACTGGCACTTTGTTCGCTGAGGTGCGCAGTGCTCTGCTCCCAACAATGCTGGTGACATTGGTCCTGGGAGCACGAGAGAGGGGCATCCAGCTAGCCGTCCCAGCCATTGTGTGGAGGTTGGTACTGTGATGAGCAGTTGACTGGCACGCAGGCGATTTAAGGTGGTGCGCATCGGCATGGAGCCATCAAATCTGCTCCAGCAAAAAATCCCATCTTTCTCGAGAAGGCGTATGAGTTCATCACTATGTCGGTAGCGCTTATAGCCCGCCCGCCCATGTGTCGAGAGGGCCACAATTGGGCTGCCATTAGCCTCTTTGAGAAGCGTCGGGTCTGCTTCGCAGGGCAGTTCAATGCGCAAATTGTGGTCAAACTCGCAACAGGTTTTGAGATAAAAGTCCGGGTAACTGGTATCGGGCGCCTGTTCCCACCATGGTCGATGCCACTTAGCCATGCCGGGGAACGTACTCTCCATATATTCCCCAGGACGCTCAAAAAAAGTTTGTCCTATTTCTCCCTCAAGGGCTGCCTGCAAAAACAATTCAACTTTCTGATTGAGATAGTTCCCCTCAATCACAAACCCTGTATCTCGGAGCGCTCGTGTCATAAAGCAAGGCATGAACCAGGTGTCGAGGTTCACGATGAGATCGAACTGCTGGGCGGCGATAGATTCACCCAGTCTCATGAATTGCTGTACTGCGGGCAAAAGATCATCGGGCCACTCTGCTTTGCCGATGCCGATGACATCATCCACCTCCGGGTGAAGCCGCATGATCTCGTCGCCGGCTTCATAGCTGAGTGCAGTGATCGAAGCGTTGGGATACAGCTGTCGATAAATATAAGCGGTGGGGACCAAAATTGATGCGACATCGCCAAGCCCCATCAAACGGATCAGCAGAATCTTCATGTCTGCCAACTGTCGTGCTGCGTTGACCGTGGCTGAGGGAGTCGGTGATGTCGTGCGCTAACCATCACTGAATTCTTGCCTCGGGCGACACATTAGGCAAGCTTGCTGATCAACGCGTTGAGAGCCTGGGTCGCCGAATTTACGGGTGCTTTTTGGCATGTTGCGTGAGGCGCTTGATCGTGATGCCGTATGGTTTCATGTTTCCTGTAATGGTAAAGGCTGACGACCACCTCGGGCTCGGCTAAAGTAGTAAAAAAGGTGGTGAAAAAATGACATGGCAGTTGGGTAGCGAGCTTCCACGAGGCGGAAATTTCCTGACCCGATGGTTGGGGCGACTGATATTCCGTGCGTTTGGTTGGAAGATCGAGGGCGAGTTCCCGAATCGGGAAAAGGCGATTGTCGCGCTGGTACCACATAGTTCGAATATCGACTTCTTTCTTGCCGCGGCTTTTATTTGGGGTACCGGCATGAAGGCCTCATTTCTCGTTAAGCACACGGTCTTTTGGTTCCCATTGGGCGGCATTATTCGTGGGTTGGGCGGCATACCCGTTGATCGCACGCGTGCCAATGGCTTGGTGGCAGACGTCACTCGGCAGTTTCAGGAAAAATCGAAGCTGGTGGTTGGCCTAACGCCCTCGGGTACTCGCAAACCGGTCCGGGAATGGAAAGACGGAATCGCCAGGATTGCGGCAGCTACCAAAGTGCCGATTGTGCCCGCGGTGATGAACTACCGCACCAAGACCGTCCACTTCGCGCCGCTGATTGAAGCGGTCAGTGAGGTTGGCGAGATTATGAATCAGGTTCGGGCCCAGGCGGCACACGGCGTGCCGCGTTTCTCCGTTTGATGCGGGGGTAGACTCACCGGCGTACTATGGCCGTGGCCTCGTCTACCTTTAGCATGTGCCTTTGGAGCGGTGGCAATCCCGCCACGACACCGTAGCGCTCACCCAAATGTGATGGATTAGTCGCTGACCAGCTGATCCAGCTGTTCTCTCGATAGATAGGCGCCCTGATTGATGACACCCTCAATACTTCGGGTATGGGTGATGTTGTCGGCAGGGCTCTTGGACAACAGCACCGCGCTGGCCACAAAGCCTGTTTTGATCTGACCCATCTCGCTCTCGAGCCCAAAAAACTCTGCTGGTTTGATCGTTGCCGAGTGGAGTGCCTCCAGGGGCGTCATGCCGACTTGCACGTATTGCTCAAGCTCGGTGTGCAGGCTGTAGCCGGGAATGCTCCAGCCGATCGGGGTGTCGGTGCCCGCGGCAATCGGCACGCCGGCGGCGTGCAATTCGCCGGTGCGGCGCAGTGACCACTCTGCGAACGTCGTATCGACGGGTTCGGTTGACGTTGCCAGCGCCGCTCTGGCCTCACGCCACTCTTGACTGACGCTCTGTGGAATCAGATCCATCGCCTGATCAAAATCTGCGCGCTCAAAAGGCACGATGAGATCCATCGAGTTCATGCGTAGTGTGGGTACGGTGATTGTTGCCTTCAGTGCCTGAGTGGTTTCTGCGCAAACAACAGGATCCTCATTAGTGATTGCGGTGAGGCGCTGCAATGTGTGCAGGCGGGAGCGCAACACGTTACCGGGTTCGTTTGCCGTATTAGCCAGTTGCTGCTGGCGCGCGGCCAACCAGGTCTCAGGGTCGCTGACGCAATCCATTTCATAATTGCGCAGGTGTTCGAGAGACTGCACGTTGGGTGCAACGTCCCGGGCCCGCATGGAGAGCGGCACGTGTCCATCGATAGGCAGATTCCGTGTACGTGCCTCGTCCACAATGGCGGCGAAAACCTCGGGGCTAACCATCTCGTAAATTTTAAGAAAGCTTGCTCCGGCTGCGTGTATCTCGGCAATGTTCTCGCGCGCGGATTCAGGAGTGGGGTTGGCAATGCCGAGCCCGGGGAAGTTCACGCCGTCGTAGACGACGTCACTGCCATCCAGAAGAGGCCCTGCATACCAAATGCTGGGCGCTAAATGGCCCGCATCGCGGAGGGTGTCCACAACAGGGAGTAAATCCTCAAGCAATGCGCCTGTGTCCCGTACCTGCGTCACACCGTAGTTGAGAAACAGCCCAGCCATGACATCGGTGAAGCGCTTGTCAAAGGTGAAGTGGACGTGAAAGTCCCAGAGACCGGGCATAAGGTACTGCCCACTGCCATCAACAACGACCTCCGCGGTGACGGCGCTCGTGGCATCACTACTAACGATGTCAATGATGCGGCCCTGATCGATCAACACCGTCTGATTCGCACGGGCTGGGTTAACCGCATCGATCAGCGTCACGTTGGTGATGGCCAAGTCGATGGGTTTGGGAGTGTCCTCCGTGCACCCCAGAAGCAGAGCAAGGAACAGCAGCAGGGCGAGCGGAATAGGCTTGGAGATAACGCGCGTGGTGTGTGTCATGAGGGCCAACCTATAAGTCGGTTACTACCGGTAACGGGTTCAGGAATTCAGGGTCTCGGATGGAAAAGGCTGCCCGGGCTGGCCAGCTTCCCAACGAGGGTATTTAGCCATGATGGTCGAGAACAATTCGCTTTGCAGCCATCTTTCGAGCCAGCGCCGTGTGCAGGGGTAGGGTGCATCCGCCCACCAATCGGACTCAACACCCGCGAACTGCCGAATAAAGGGGAACACCGCCACGTCGATAGCGGAGGCACCCTCACCTCGGAGCCACCGTGCATCCGACAAGGCGGATTCCACCTGCGAAAGAAATTGTTCAGCGTTGGCGCGGTACACGGTGGCGGAGTGCTCGGGGTGGCGGTCGGCGTATTTGTAGCGATCAAGCCAGTGCTTGAATTCACCGTCGCAAGCTTGGATCCATTCTGACTCTGTATCCGCACCTTGTAGCCAGCCCTGCGGATCATTCGCTTTGAGTGCCCACCGCATAATGTCGAGGCTCTCATCAATGACCTCACCATCGGGTAGCACCAGCACCGGTACGGTCGCTTTGGATGAGGCGGCGAGTAATTCCGGCGGCTTGTCGCGCAGCAGAACCTCTCGTAGCGACACCGTGACACCTGATGCGGCAATCGCCATCCGTGCCCGCATGGCGAAGGGGCAGCGTCTGAAAGAGTAAAGGATGGGGAGTTCAGCCATTGGCGTACCTTAGCGCGGCCAATCGGTGGCAACCAGCGCTAGCAGTCGCGTCGGGGGCTTGTTGCGAGGGGTTGTCTGTGTCGTATCGCGGCGGGAGAAAATCCCCCTAACAGTCGCGAGTTTAGTACTATCCGGAGTCCTAACTTAACAATAAACGGGGACAGATCATGGGACGATTAGCAGGCAAGGTGGCTTATGTGCTGGGCGCGGCAGGGCGCGGCAATATGGGCCAGGTGATCGCACGGCGCTTCGCCGAGGAAGGCGCAACCGTAGCAGTGGGTGGTCGCCATATTGACGAGCTCGAATGGCTGGCTGGCGAAATTGGCGGCATGGCCGTCAGCTGTGACATCACCAAGATGGGAGATATTAAGTCCTCTGTCGGCGCGATCATGGACGCCCATGGCAAGCTTGATATCGCCGTCAATGCCACTGGCCTCGGCTTGCTCGCGCAGTTTGAGGAGACCACCGAAGAAGAGCTGAACATGATGATGGACCTGCAGTTCAAAGGGCCCTATCAGTTCATGCAGGTGCTGGTCGGCGTCATGTCCAACCCTTCATCGATCATCCAAATTTCGTCTGCGACGGCGACGATTCTTGTGGGCAACCACCACGCCTACATTGGTACCAAGGCTGGCATCGACCACGTGGTGCGTGGTGTGGCTGACGAATATGGCGCCAAGGGCATCCGCGTGAACTCGATTTCACCGGGCCTGACGGCTTCACCTATGGCGGCACCTCATTTAGAGACACCAGGGCTCTTGGACGCGTTTTTAAAGAACTACCCGTTGGGCAGGCTCAATACGTCTGAGGACATCGCCGCTGCGGCGGTCTTCCTCGGCAGTGACGAATGCTACATGACAGGCCAGAACCTGCAGGTGAACGGTGGCCTAACATTGCGTCGCAACCCTCTGCCTTCAGAAATTGAAGAGTCGGTGATGGCGGCCATGGCGGCCGCGCAGGCGGAGTAAGAGGATGGGCGCACGGGCCTTGTGATGTAGTGCACTAGCGAGAAGCCTGCGGTGACAGGATGGGAAGAAGTGTTTACTGCCTTTAAAGAATATGAGGGGACAACTGATGGCTGGCAAAAGAAAAGACGTCTATCTAGTAGTGGGTGGCAAATACCACGACTTCGATTTTGCGCGATTGGAGCTGCTGAAACTTTTGGCGGAGCATGACGTGATCCGAGTTAAGGTCGCCAACGATTACAGTGACGTCGCTGCGATGTGTGAATCTGATCTGCTCGTGACCTATACCTGCGACGAAGTGCCGGATGCTGCGGGTCAGGCGAAACTGAAATCCTATGTGGAGAACGGGGGTAAGTGGTTTGCGCTACATGCCACCAACTCGGTGCTCGAATGGCTGAGCCATGATCCGCCGCTGTTGCGCGCACCACGGGATCACCCCGATTTTATGGAGGTACTGGGTAGTCAATTCCTATCTCACCCTCCGGTAGAGCCTTATCAGGTCGAGGTCACTGCGCCCGAGCATCCCATGATGGCGGGTATAGAAGCCTTTGAAACGCGCGGTGATGAACTCTATCTCTCTGAGTATCACGGTGAGCGAGAGGTACTGCTGCACACCCGATGGACGGGCAAGGTAGACGCGTTCCAGGATGGGGAGTGGGAGGAGGACAAAGAGCACGCGGTAATGTACTTGCGTGACTATGATAAAGGCACGGTTTTGTATTTTACTCTAGGGCACTGCAGATCTACCTACGACATGCAGCCTTTAGTCGAGGAGTACCCGGAGCTTGAGCGGGGCAGTTGGGATCTGCCGGTATTCTACGAGCTGCTTCGTCGTGGCATCGCCTGGGGTATTCAGTAAACTGAGGGCGCTCCGGTGCTCGAGCGGGGCGCTCACCCCTTCATCTGTCGTCTCCAAATGAATCAATACTGAGCTTATGGATACCCGCTGGATCGACGACCTTGCCGCCTTGGTGCCCGATACCCGGATTCACCGGCAGGCGCACCACATTAAACGCTTTGCTACGGGCATCCGCTTCGGTGGGGGCTCTGCATTAGTCGCATTTGAGCCAGCATCGCTCCTTGATTTTTGGCACGTGCTGAAGGCCTGTGTCGCGGCGGATTGTGTGGTCATTTGTCAGGCTGCCAATACCGGCGTGACGGGTGGTTCAACACCGGATGGAGAGGATTACGACCGTGAGGTCGTGATCATTAATACCCTTAGGCTCGATACATGCATTCCGATTTGCGATGCCCAGCAGGCGCTGGTGTTTGCGGGCGGGACGCTCTACCGCCTAGAGGAGCTCCTCGCGCCCCACGGCAAAAACCCACATTCGGTGATCGGCTCTTCCTGTATCGGTGCCTCGGTGATTGGCGGGATCTGCAATAACTCGGGCGGCAGCCTGGTCAAACGCGGCCCCGCTTACACCGAATTGGCGCTGTTTGCGCAGCTTGATGAGCAGGGTGAGCTTGAGCTAGTAAATCATCTGGGGGTCGACTTGGGCGATACACCGGAGGAGATGCTCGGTAACCTTGATGCGGGTCGCTTTGATCTCGACGCTATTCAGCTTGGCGAGGGGCTGGCCTCAGACCCTGAATACGGCCAGCGCGTGCGAGATGTCGAGGCACCCACGCCGTCGCGCTTTAATGCAGACCAACGGCGCTTGCACGAGGCGAGTGGCAGCGCGGGCAAGCTCGCTGTCTTTGCAGTGCGGGTCGATACCTTTGACAAGCCCAAGGCGGAGCAGGTGTTTTACGTCGGGACGAATGAACCTGAGCAGCTCAATGAGATTCGCCGGAGACTTTTGTCAGAAGGCAAGGAATTGCCTGAGATCGCGGAGTACATGCACGCGAGTTGGTTTGACGGCGCTGATCGCTACTGCAAGGACACGTATCTGATCATTAAGTACCTCGGCACCAGCTTTATGCCGCGGCTGTATCGCATCAAGGCAGCGATGGATCGCTGGCTGGAGAAGATACCGGGGCTGCCAAACCGGCCAGCTGATCACCTGCTACAACGGCTGGCGCAGCTCTTGCCCGATCATTTGCCGAAGCGGATCCGGGCCTATCGCGAGGCGTATGAGCATCATTTGATTGTGGTCGGTGCGGATCAAGCGATTGGCGAGATCCGGCAGGTGCTCCATGAGGTCACCCGGGAGAGCGAGGCCGGCGCCTTTTTTGAATGCTCGCCTAAAGAGGGCGACGCGGCACTATTGAATCGCCTCGTAGCGGGTGGCTCGCCGGCGCGCTACAACCTGATCCATAGCAAGGAAACGAACGGCATGGTGACCTTCGACGTTGCCCTGCCGCGGAACTATGCCAAGTGGTACGAGTTCCTGCCTGAGGATTTACTGGAACAATGCGCGGCGCCGTACCGCGGCGGCCACTTCATGTGTCACGTGTTCCATTGGGATTTCGTGGTGAAGGCGGGGGTGGATCCGCAGGCGATTAAGGCGCGCATGATGTCGTTACTCGATGAGATCGGCGCCAAATACCCAGCCGAGCACAATGTGGGTAACCAGTACTGCGCTGAGCCCGAGCACGCCGCGTTCTTCCGTGAGCTGGACCCCAGCAATACCTTTAATGCCGGTGTTGGAAAGATGTCCAAGTACCGCAACTATCAATAACAGCCAACCCATAATAGCCAACAGCCGTTTTCGCGGGGCGAAAAAAAGCCGGGTTTCCCCGGCTCACAAGCCACAACGCTGAAAACACTCGTTTCCTTGACGCTGAGCACACCTCACTTTGGGCAGGCTTTATGGCATCAAACGCGCGTTAGGAGAGCATATTACATATATTGATATAACAAAAGATCAAACCTATTCTGAGAAGGTCTTGGGGTATGACCTGGGGAATGTGAGCGACAAGTGATGACAAAAGCGATGTTGAGCCAACTCGGAATAAAGTTCCGTTCCCGCGGTCGTTTCGGTGGCTTGGCTGCTTGCCTGTTCGGTCTGTTGGCGGGCGCCATGGACGTGGCCGCAAGCCCCGAGCCCGTGACAGACAGGCCTTGGCGCGAGGCTGTGATCAGCGTCACCGATCCGGATGTGACAGCGCGATTCTTCAAGGAGATCGGTGGCTACGAAGAACTTGGGCGCGGGACGCTGTCTGATTCAGCTATCGCCGCTTGGGGTTTGGCGCCGGAAGCGAGCGGGGAGTACCTATTATTGCGTGCGCCAATGGGTGGTGATTTTGGTCACGTGCGGTTGGTGAGTTTCTCCGACGCCGGCCGGCGGGTTCCCATGCGCCCGGGGGCGAGAGCGTGGGATACGGGCTGTTATTTCAGCATGATGATTCGCGTCAAAGACATGCAGTCCATTTACGATGACGCGATTCGACTGGGCTGGTGGACCGAGACACCCATCACGCCTTTGCAATTCGGTGAGTCAGATCTCCGCGTTGTGATTTATAGCGGCCCTGACGGCGTACAGGTTCAGACATACGAGCGCTTGAGCCCTGCGTTGCCCGCGACGATTCCTGCGTTCGAGAGAATGACCGCGCCCTTCAACATGATGCAAATGGTGGCGAGCCGGGATGTTGCCTATGAGTTTTTTACCCAAGTATTGGGGTTCGATACCTTCCACAACGGTAAGCCCTACACAGCCGCGACACCGACGCCCACTCCCATCGGAATCCCCCTGAATCTCACGACTTCGGTACCTTATCTCGCCGGTATCGTGTATCCGGTGGCGGGTGAGTTTGGCCGTATGGAGATGATCGAAGTGAAGGGTCTGGATGGCTTTGACTATTCTCACCAGTGCGAGGCACCCAACTTGGGCATTCTCGCCGTACGGTATCCGGTAGCGGATGCGCTGCAAGCCAAGTCGCTGATAACCGAGCGGGGCGGCAGCGTATGGCGCGACGTCGCCCGCGTGTCACTCGGTGAAATCGGTGACGTTGATCTCTTCTCTGTTAAAACGCCCGATGGCTCGATCGTGCAGTTTTTCGCTCCTTCGGAATGAGGGATCTATTGCACTGCCAGGCAGATTGCCGTCTCTCGCCGTGTGCATGAGGGCGTTTGCATGACAAGCCGACAAAGCGTATCGGGTCGCGATATCCGAGCGTACCTTCACTTGATCGCGGTGGCCGTGCTCAGCGTCGTGATCATGGGTACGGCCAATGCCCAGACGTCACGGATTAAACGCATCTCTCTGATGACTCCGGATCTCGATCGTTCAATCGCGTTTTTTACTGAGGTGATTGGTTTCTCGATGGATTTCGAGGGCACGCTCCCACCCGGCGGTGAGCCTTTTCTGGGGCCCGTTTTCAACATTGATGTAAGCCAACCAATCCGCCGTGCGCTGCTGTCAACGAAGACGGAGCCCCGGGGTTTGTTTTTAATCGAGCACAAAGCTATGCCGCCGCCCGATCGCGAAGCAGTCAATGCCGCGGTGACGGTGATCCAAGTATCTGATCTTTATGAAACCCTGGCAGCCGCTGGGGCGTTCGGGGCCTTGCATACCGACGTGGTGACTGACGTGACGCCCGAGGGTCTGACGTTCGGTGAGGCACTCATTACCAGTCCTGGCGGACACGCGGTACTGGTTTATGAGGTTGGTGCCTCTAACAATGACTGATATCGGCAAAGGGTATTGAGCCTAACGGGGCTTTTCCTTACCATCCGCGTCCGTTGCCGGTGTAGCTCAGTTGGTAGAGCAGCGCATTCGTAATGCGAAGGTCGTAGGTTCGACTCCTATCTCCGGCACCATTTAAAGATATTTAAAA
>MDTD01084605.1_pt1 | contig 11564 bp, 14 predicted proteins | sample 811221 | NCBI WGS metagenome assembly MDTD01 (sample SAMN05326646, study PRJNA326480) | marine metagenome | isolation source: seawater | place: Pacific Ocean: South West | collected 2011
AAAATTAAAATCTATTTGATCCATGTTATATTTCATAATATAAAATATTTTTTAGTTTAATATGTATATTTTAGATTTTGTAGGATATTTTTGTTTTCAGTTTTTGCAAATTTATAAATATGCTGTGATATTTTATGTACTTTTAAACATGCTTATTTCTTTTAACATAGTAAACAATAATAATAGATTCATATTTATTATTTTAGATTTTTTATATAAACTAACCGAGCCTCTTTTATATTGGATAAGAAAAATTACACCTAACTTTGGAGCTGTTGACATCTCTCCGGTAATTTTAATATTAACAATTGAGGCAATTCAATATGTAATGACTAAATATGGGTTTTTTTAATGATTGATAAAAAAAAAATAATTGATGGAAAAGAAATTGCTTCTGAAATCAGATTAAAAGTTAAATCTTTGGGTGAAGATCTTTTTAAGAGAACAACTAGAATTCCAGGTCTTGCGGTTGTGTTAGTTGGAGAACATCCAGCTAGTAAAGTTTATGTTAGAAACAAAACTGAACAAACGAAAGAGGTTGGTTTTAACTCAATTGAGCATAAATTATCAGAAAATGTGAGTGAGGAAAGTCTTTTAAAATTAATTGATGATTTAAACAATGATAATAATGTTCAGGGTATTCTTGTACAACTACCACTACCTGATCATATTAATGCTGATAGAGTCTTGGATAAAATTATTCCAACAAAGGATGTTGATGGTTTTCATGCACAAAATGTTGGCAAACTTTGGTCAGGTTTAAATGCTTTAGTTCCTTGTACACCATTAGGTTGCAGTATAATGTTAAAAAGATTGAGCAAAGATTACTCAGGAAAGAATGCAGTAATTATTGGTAGATCAAATATAGTTGGTAAACCAATGGCCTCTCTTCTTCTAGGAATGAATGCTACTGTTACAATTGCTCACTCTAGGACAAAAGATATTTCTGAGGTAGCAAAAACTGCTGATGTTCTTGTAGCTGCAGTTGGTATTCCTGAAATGGTTAAAGGAGACTGGATAAAGAAGGGTGCAATTATTATTGATGTAGGAATTAATAGAATAGAAAGAAATGATAAAAAAATTCTAGTTGGTGATGTTGATTTTAATGAAGCAATTGAAAATGCCTCAAAAATAACTCCTGTTCCTGGTGGTGTTGGACCAATGACAATAGCTTGTTTACTTCTTAACACTTTGCAGACTGCTTACTTTCAATTTGGTGAAGATCCACCAAATTTACTGTCTTTGTTTTAATAATTTTAATCTTAATGCATTAAGTTTAATAAAACCCTTTGCATCATTCTGATCATAAACTGTGTCTTCATCAAAAGTGGCAATTTCTTTGGAGTATAAACTGTCTTTTGAACGTCTACCAATAATACTAACGTTTCCTTTATAAACCTTAATTTTAATTTCTCCATTTACTTTTTTTTGACTTTTATCTATCAGTGACTGAAGTAACTCTCTTTCCGGAGAAAACCAGTAACCATTGTATATTAATTCTGCGTATCTTGGCATAATTTCATCCTTTAAATGCGCTGAGCCTCTATCAAGAGTAATGCTTTCAATTGCCCTTCGAGCTATAAGTAATATTGTACCACCTGGAGTTTCGTAAACTCCTCTTGATTTCATTCCAACATATCTGTTTTCAACGATATCTAACCTTCCAACTCCATTTGAGCCGCCAATTTCGTTTAGTTTTTTTAATAATTGAGATGGACTAAGTTTTTTCTTATTGATGGATATAGGGTCTCCATTTTTGAAGTCGATTACTAATTCTACAGACTTATCTGGTGCATTTTCAATTGAAACAGTTCTTTTAAACATTGACTCAATTGGAGCTTTCCAAGGGTCTTCTAAAATTTTTCCTTCAAAAGAAGTATGCAGTAAATTAGAATCGATAGAATATGGTGGTTCATCTCTCTTATCTTTTGGGATAGGTATTTGATTTTTTTCTGCATATTTTATTAAGTCATTTCTTGAATTAAGCTCCCATTCTCTCCAAGGCGCAACAATTTTTATTTTCGGATTATTTGCCAAATAACTTAATTCAAACCTTACTTGGTCGTTTCCTTTTCCTGTAGATCCATGAGCTACAAATTCTGCTCCTTCTTTTTTTGCAATTTCAATCTGTCTTTTAGCTATCAAAGGCCTTGCTATGGCAGTACCAAGAAGATAAAAACCTTCATATACAGCATTGGCTCTAAACATTGGGAAAACATAATCTTTTACAAATTCTTCACATAAATTTTCTATATATATTTTTTTTACCCCAAAGAGTTGTGCTTTTTTCTTTGCTTGATTTATTTCATCTTCCTGACCAAGATCTGCTGTAAAAGTAATTATCTCAGCATTATAATTTTGTTGTAACCACTTTAGAATAATGGAAGTATCTAATCCTCCTGAAAAAGCTAATACAATTTTTTTTCCCATAAAACTATTTTTTACATACTTCTGTAATTTTTTGGTATGCTTTTGTGAAACCAACAAGTGAGTAAGTATCTGTGGTTATTGTCCCTCTTGATGATGTTCCAACAACTGTCATTCTCATTGATGATTTAAGAGATTTAATTATTTTTTCATCATCACTTGGACTAAAACTCCATGCTCTGGAACCTGAAGTAAATAATTGAACCTTATAATCGCCTATGACTACATCTGGGTTGCTTTCTGGTTTATAATTATATCCAGCAACTATACTAAATTCATTCCATTTATCTTGACCAGGAAGGTGTGTAATAACAGCAAAAACATCACCTCTTTTTTTATAATTTCCTTTTGCTTTCTTAGGTTTTGAAACAGCCATACATGCAAGATTTTTTCCCTCACCTTCTGCATAAGCTGCCCAATCACTAAATTTTCCAATTTCCTTACTTGATAGAAATTTTAAAAAAGTAAAATTATAAAGTAAAAGAAACCAGATGCAAAAATTAAAGAGATTAGGAAAACCAAATAACATTTGTTTTTATTGACATAATTAAATTTAAATTGCAAGACTCTAATTATCAAAAAATGAAATCTGTTATTTTTATTATAATTTCTTGTTTTTTTTTCTCTATTTTAGCTGCACTAATTAAATATAATTCAACTTATATACATCCAGTTGAACAAGCATTTTTTAGGAATTTTATAAGTATTTTTTTCTTATTTCCTTTGTTGCTAAAAAAAAATCTTTGGTCTCCTCAAAAAAAAAATTTTAAACTACTTTTTCTGAGAGGTTTTTTAGGTGGAATCACAATGATTTTGTTATTTTGTTCTTACAGCCTAATCCCTTTATCTCAAGCCATGGCAATAAGCTTTAGCACACCTATTTTTATTTACATAGGAGGAGCTTTATTTTTTAACGAGAAAACAAGTAAATCAATGAATTTTTTTACATTATTTGGTTTTATTCTAACCTTAATAATTATAAGACCAGATCTGGAAATAAAACTTGGAATTGTTTTTGCGATAGGAGCAGCAATAACACATGCTATGGCAGGTTTATTGGTAAAAAAACTCTCCGAATCTGAAAATATTTTTACATTAATGTTTAGTATGGTTTTATTAATGACACCAATAACTTTTATTCCAACATTTTATGTCTGGACAACTCCTACGTCATCAATAATTATTATCTCATTGATATTAGTTGCACTAACAGCAACCATAGGAAATTATTTTTGGACCAAATCAATCAGTTTATCCGAACTTACTAATATAATGCCATTTGATTTTACGAAACTTTTATTTTCAACACTAATTGGGTTATTTTTTTTTGGAGAAAAGATCGATAAATTGACAATTATATGTGGTTCTTTATTAATTTTATGTAATACCTTAATGGCGCAAACTATAAAAAGTAATAAAAATGAAAAAAGCAATATTTCAAATAATTAGTTGTTTCTTTTTTGCTCTTCTTGGACTTCAAATAAAAAAATTTTCATCAAATACAAATATTGAAAGTATTGTATTTTTTAGATCTCTTCTAGGTTCAATTATTATAATTATATTAGTCACAATTTTTAAGAGAAAAAATATATTCAACTTTCCTGAAATTCAAAATTTTAGAATTTTTATTTTACGTTCAATTTTTGGAACTTGTGCAATGTATTTTGGATATAAAGCCTTAACCTTTATTTCACTTTCTCAAGCAACAACTATAGGTTTTACTAAAGTTTTTTTTACAGTTGTACTATCATCAATTTTCTTAAATGAGAAAATAAGCAAGAGAACTTTTATTTTTGTTTTAATTGGTTTTTTGGGTGTATATTTGATTGCTGATCCAAAATATGTAGATATCAATATTGGAATTTATTTAAGTATCTTTTCTGCTTTTGCAGTTTCAGGGGGCATAATAACAATAGTTTTTTTAACAAAGAAAGAAGATACACTTAAAATTTTATTTTTAAATTCACTTATATCTACATTCATATATGCTATTATTTTCTTTGATAAAATTTCAATTGATTTTAATGAAAGTTCCTGGTCCTACTTATCCATTACATGTACCGCGCTTTTAGGTCAATATTTTAATACGGAATCTTACAAGCAAGAAAACGCAAGTAGAATAATACTTATGAGTTATTCTAGGATTATATTTGCCAGTATTTTTGGTTATTCATTTTTAAATGAAACTTTATCTTTTAATGATTTATTAGGTTTTTTCATAATTGTGATTACAACAATGATTGTGTCTAGAAAAAGTAAGAAAATTAAAAATCAAGGACATGGGTAAGGATTTTCATCATGGATTCTTTCAATTTCCTCGATAATGTCTGGAGATAGTTTTACTTTGTAGGAGCTAATATTTTCTTTCAATTGGTCTAAGTTTGTTGCACCAATGATGTTACTTGTTAAAAAATTCCTAGAATTTACGAAAGCTAAAGCCATCTGAGATGGAGTTAAATTACTTTTTTTTGCTAAATCATTAAATTTTTCAGCGTATTTTTTTCCTTTTGGTTTCGTATATCTTGTAAACATATCTCCAAAAAGTGTGAGTCTTGCTTTATCTGGCATAGCGCCATTATCGTATTTTCCAGTTAACATTCCAAAAGCCAAAGGAGAGTAGGCCAGTAAACCACATTTTTCTCTAATTGAAATTTCGGCCATACCAACTTCATAGCTTCTGTTAAGAAGGGAATATGGGTTTTGTACAGACACAACCCTTGGAAGATTATATTCATCTGCAAGAGAAATAAACTTCATTAGTCCCCATGGTGTTTCATTAGACAGACCAATGTATCGTATCTTTCCGTCTTTTACATACTTGTTAAGTGATTCTAATTGAGATCTTATTTCTATAAAATCATCTTCTTCTTGATGATCATATCCAAGTTTTCCAAAAAAATTTGCTTTTCTATCTGGCCAGTGTATCTGATAAAGATCTATGTAATCTGTTTTTAGTCTTTTTAAACTTCCTTCTAAGGCTGATGTAATTTGTTCGTCATTTAATCTCGTTTCTTTGTTTCTAAACCATTTCATTCCTGATCTACCTACAACTTTGGTAGCAATAATAAGTTTATCTCTTCCTCCTTTTTCTTTTAACCAGTTTCCAATTATTTCCTCTGTTGAACCCCAAGTTTCTTTTCGAGGAGGTACCGAATATAATTCCGCTGTATCAAAAAAATTTACACCTTGATCAAGAGCATAATCCATTTGATCATATCCTTCTTTTTGAGAATTTTGTTCACCCCATGTCATTGTACCTAGGCATATTAAACTTACCTTAATATCTGAATTGCCAAGTTTTCTGTATTCCATAATAATAAATAAAATCACTTGATTTTAAAAAAATGTAACATATTTTAGCTATAAATTGTAATATAAGTAAGCAATAAATTTAACTTTTATTAAGGAGTATATAATGGCTTATGACTATGAAAAAAATGTTAGATCAAGAGACTCAGTTTCTGAAATAGATTTAGGTCTAAAAGCCTACATGAATAAGGTCTATTCGTTTATGGCTGTTGGTTTGGCATTAACCGGAGTTATTGCTCATTTAACTTCGCAAATGGCATATAACTTTAATACAAATTCTTTAACAAGTTTTGGTGCAGCTATATATGCATCTCCACTTGCCTTTGTAATCATGCTAGCGCCTTTGGGTTTTATAATAGCTTTAAACATGGGTATAGCTAAAATGAGAGAATCTACAGTTCAAATTCTATTCTGGGCTTTCTCTGGGGTAATGGGACTATCGCTTTCCTCAATTTTTATTCAATATACTGGTGAATCTGTTGCTAGAGTCTTTTTTATATCAGCTGGTGCTTTTGGTGCATTAAGTTTGTATGGTTATACTACAAAGAAAGATCTTTCAGGTTGGGGATCTTTCCTATTTATAGGGTTGATTGGAATTTTAATAGCTTCTATTGTTAATATCTTTTTGGCAAGCACAGGATTACAATTTGCTATTTCTTGTATTGGTGTCTTAGTATTTGCAGGATTAACTGCATATGATACCCAAAGAATCAAAGCTATGTATTATGATGGTTCTGGCCAAGAAGGAAAAAAAGCTATAATGGGAGCTCTAACATTATATTTAGACTTTATTAATTTATTTATAATGTTAATTCAGCTTTTCGGTCAAAGACGATAAATTCTCAATTTTATTGGCTGGGAAAAGGGTTTCCCAGCCACTAACTGTCTGTGGCTCTTTTATACAAATTTCTATTTTTCTTTCTCTTCTATAGCAGCTTTATTCATGCCGAAGATTCCGATGAAATTTTTTTTCATGTTTATAGAAATGATAGTAAGATTGGATTCCACAAATTAAAAATTAGAAATGACCAAGATTCAAAATTTGTTGAAATAAATATAAACTTTAGTGTAACTTTTTTAGGTTTTTCATTATACGATTACAATCACACAAATTTTGAAAAATGGATTGGCAACGATCTAGTTGAAGTTAACTCTAAAACAAATAAAAATGGTGATTTATTAAATTGTACTTTTACAAAAAATGAAAATTCTTCAAAAATAAAAGGTACTTATAGCCCCACTAATTTACCAATAAATTTAATCTCAACAAGCTATTGGAATGTTGAATTAGTTAGTACAAAAAATAAAACTGTCTTAAATACTCAAGATTGTAATCTTATTGATTTAAAAATAGAAAATTTAGGTATAAAAAAAATTTATAATAATAAAATATTGACGACACATTATAAACTTACTGGAAAAGAATCTACCGGTGAAGATTTAAATATTGATATTTGGTATGATATGAAGGGGAATTGGGTTAAAATGATTTTTATCAAAGATAACAGTTCAATAGAATACTTTTTAGATAAATTTCATGAAGAATGAACATACAAAAGTAGCCTGGATAACTGGTGGAGGAACAGGTATAGGAAAAGAGTTAACAAAATTACTTGCAAATAAAGGTTGGACAATTGTTATTAGTGGCAGAAGACTTGATAAATTAAACGAGGTAAAAAAATTCAAAAAAGATAAAATAGTTCCTATTCAATTAGATATTTCATCTAAGACTCAATGTAAAAATGTAATAAAAAAAATTCTTGATAAATTTAAGTCTATTGACTTAGTTTTTTTAAATGCCGCCGCCTATAACCCTGGTCATCTTGATTTTAGTAATTTGTCTTCACTGGAAAACATAATTAGAGTCAATATTACAGGACAACTTAATTGTTTAAGTTTTTTGATGCCTCATTTAAAAAAGAAAAGAAATGGTAAAATAGTTTTTGTTTCTTCGCCAGCAGGTTTTAGAGGTCTCCCCAATGCTGGTATTTATGGAGTAACCAAATCTGCAATTACATTTCTTGCAGAATCACTTCATATAGAGATGTTAAAATTTAATATCAAAGTACAAGTAGTACACCCAGGGTTTGTAAAAACTCCTATGACAGATAAGAATGATTTCCCTATGCCTTTTTTGATGACCTCAGCTGATGCTGCTAAAAGGATTTATAAAAAATTATCGTCTAATGATTTTGAAATTTACTTTCCAAAAAGATTAATTTGGCCAATGAAGTTACTACAAATTTTACCATATAAAATTTATTTTTTTGTAATGAAAAGAATTACTAAGTTTGCTTCATGAATCATATTATAAAAAAATATACTGAATGTTTTAAAAAATTTGATGAAGAATCGATTGAGAGAATTTTAAAATACGTAGATAAAAACATTATTTTTATTGATCCTTTTAATAAAATTAAAGGGAAGAAAAGCTTAGAAAAACTGCTAAAAGATTTTCTTGTTAAATTTAATGATATAAATTTTAGTATTTATAACGTTACTAATGATGGAATCTACTATTTTGTAAAATGGAAGTTAGATTTAAAATTTAAAAATAAAAAAATATCTTTTTTTGGAATAAGTGAATTAATTTTAAAAAAAAAATTTGGTCTGCTCGCATATAGATTATTGGGACTCTGGAAGAAGTTTTTACGTTAATATTCCAGTACTTGGAAAAATTTTTGAGAAAATTCATAAAAATAATTAGAGTTTTAAAAAAGTAATTGTAACAACGCCAACAGTTAATCCCCATTTTTTTACTTCAGCCCGATTCATGAGAATTTTGTTATCTTGTAAAAACATCCAATCATCAAAATCAACAGTAATAATTGAGTCTTTAACCTTGAGATTTAATTTATAAGTCCAATTAAGAGCATTACCTGAGGCTTTTCCTACAGCTTTCCCAACAACATCATCTGCTGTACCAGAATACAGTTTATCACCAAGTAATTTAATATTCCAAATTCTTTGATCTTTTTCGCCATCATCATATAAAAATTTTTCATCTAATACTAAAGTGTCATTATTTAGTGTGCCATTTATATCAACTTCGAAAGTTCTTTTTAGATTTCCAAATCTATCATGGAACAATCCCCATGCTTTAACTTTACCAGAAAAATAATTTTCTAAAAAAAATTCAGGTTCAACATTTTTAAATTTATCAATTTGCATTGCGCTAGAACAACTAGTAATAAAAATAAAGATTAGTAATTTAAAAAAATTCACATTGAATATATAATATTAAAAAAATTATATATCTATAATTTTTTTTGAATTTTTAATAAATCATCTCTACTTGATTCAAATTTTTTTAAAATAAAGTAACAAAAAATCTTTAAAAGAATTGGTAGAAATGCATAAGAAAAAAAAAGAAAAACTTTGCTATAAAAACTTATTTCTGAATTTGTTTGAAAGTTAAGTAATCCTAATATTCCAAAAACAAATATACTTCCTAAAGCAAACGAAAATTTGTTTAAAAATGTAATTGTAGAAAAAGTTATACCTGATATATCTTCTTTGAATTTTAATTTATGATAATCGGTTATATCTGCTTGAATTGATGGAGGTATTATTAAGTCAGCTCCAAGACAAAAACCAGTAAGGCATGAAATAATAATAAAAGCTTTTATATCACCATAATCAATAAATAAGACGAACGAGAAAAAGGAAGCTGCAGATATCAATGATATTGACCAAGTATTTTTTTTGCTTAAAAATTTACTAAGTTTTGTCCAAAAAGGGATTCCTACTAAAGCAGAAAAGAAATATACGAAAAGTATTTTTTGTCTTTCAAAATCATTTCCTCCAATAACATCCATAATGAAAAAAGAGAATAAAAGCATTGGTAATACATTGGCTAAACTATTGACAAATAAAATTGAAATAAATTGCTTAAATCTTAGATTTTTCTTTAAGTTAGAAAAACTTTTTAAAGTATCTATATTTTTTTTTTTTTTTTAAATTGTCAGGAACAAAAATTGAAAGAATTATAATTCCAGCAACCCCTGAAATAGACGCTACATTAACTAGAAATTCTAAACTTTCAAATGACTTCATTTCTAAGAATAATGGTAAACCAAGTGATATAAATAAGCCTAATAAGATAAAAAACTCCCTCATGGCGCTTAACTTTGTTCTTGCAAAATAATCTAACTCTAAATCATAACCTAGTGATAAATAGGGTATTTGGAACACTGTCCATCCAACATATAATATAGATATCCAAATAAGAAGGTAATTTTTATGAGGGATGCTATCGATTATAAAAAGTTTGTTTAGGGCAAGAATAGCTAACAATCCACCGGAAATGAGCCAAAATTTTCTTGGGATTATATTTTTATCATTAATCCACCCCATTAATGGATCTGTTACGATATCAATTAATCTTGCAAGGAAAAGTACTATACCAATCAAGGAAATATCTAGTCCAAATTTTTCAGAGTAAAATGTTGGTAATAAAATCATTACAGGAAATGTTGGAATAGCAAATGAAAACGCAGGAAATGCGTAAAACAGATTTACAAAAAATTTATTCAACTTAAACTTTCTTAATTAAGAATTGTCCGACATTTATATTACCGGACTTAAAACCTCCTTCGCAATAACTCAAGTAGTATTCCCATAGTCTTCTAAATGTATTATCAAAACCAATATTTTTAATATTACCCCATGAGCTTTCGAAAGATTCTTTCCAATATTTAAGTGTTTTTGCATAATGCAAACCAAACATTTTTTCTTCTAAAATATTTAATCCAATAGATTGTGTAATTTTTTTCATTTCTTCTACAGAAGGAAGCATTCCACCAGGAAAGATGTAAGTTTGAATAAAATCTGGAAACTTTCTATAGCTTTTGAAAAAAGAATTATCAATAGTAATAGTTTGTAATCCAATATTTCCATTGTTTTTTAAATTTTTCTTTAAAACATTAAAGTATAAAGGCCAATATTTTTCTCCTACTGCTTCAAACATTTCTATGGATACAATATGATCAAAATGACCTTTAATGTCTCTGTAATCAGACAACCTCACATTAACTAGATCATTCAATTTGTTATCGTACATTTTCTTTTTTACGCTATCATATTGTTTTTTTGATATTGTGATAGCAGTTACTTTACTTTTAAGCTCTTTAGCTAAATAACTGGAAAAACCGCCCCAACCGCATCCGATCTCCAGAACCTCATCACCTGGTTTTATCTTGCAAAGGCTAGAAAGATTTTTATATTTATTAATTTGAGCATCATAAAGATTTTGATTTTCATTTTTAAACAGTGCAGAGGAATAAGTCATTGATTTATCCAACCATTCTTTATAAAAAGAATTTCCAAGATCATAGTGAAAACTAATATTTTTTTTGGATCCTTTTTTTGTATTCTTATTTAAAAGATGTTTGATTCTTAAAAAGAAAATTATGTACCATTTTCCTCTAATGAATTTTTTAAATTCATGGAAATTTTTTGCTCCCCACTCTAAAAAATCTGTTAAATTTGGTGTTTCCCAATTTCCTTCAATATAACTTTCAGCCCATCCCAAATCACCTTTCAAAAAAAAGTCATCTATACATTTTTCATTTTTTATTACTATCTTTGCTTCGGGACCATGTGATGTACCCTTATAAAAAAAAATTTTTTTTTTGTTTTGAAAAACTTTTATAGATCCAAATTTACTTTCAGATAATACTCCCAAGAATAATTGTAATTTTTTTTTAAACTTTTTATTCATTCTTATTTATAACTGTAAAAAAATTTCTATTTTTATTAGGTTTAGGTATATAAGATGCTCCTTTTAAAAATAATTTCAATGCTTGAAAATAGATTCCAAAGGTTAC
>MDTD01171349.1_pt1 | contig 11564 bp, 10 predicted proteins | sample 811221 | NCBI WGS metagenome assembly MDTD01 (sample SAMN05326646, study PRJNA326480) | marine metagenome | isolation source: seawater | place: Pacific Ocean: South West | collected 2011
ACAGTAAAGATACAAATCTGTTATAATATATTTTAAAAATTTATCTTTAGGAAGGGATTTGATGATGAAAAAAAGGTCAGGCGCGCATGTATTAGTTGAGTCGTTAGTTAACGAAGGGCTAACTACTATATTCGGAATACCTGGTGTTGATACCTTAAGTGTTTATGATGCCTTCCTTGATCATCCATCGGTAAAAGCTATCAATGTTAGGCACGAACAAAGTGCTGTTTTTATGGCTGATGGATATTACCGCGCAACAGGAAATGTAGGTGTTGCTCTCACAAGTGGTGGCCCAGGCGCATTAAATACACTGACTGCAATGGGTACCGCCCATAATGACTCATCAGCAATCCTGCACATTCTCAATGATAATCCTGCCCACGTGCGAGCAAAGGGACGAGGCTATTTTCATGATGTGAGGGATCAATACGGAATATTTAGACCCGTTATTGATTTTGGCTATCAAGCAACAATGCCACATGAAATCCCCGACTCGATTAGAACGGCAATGACAGCGCTGAAAAGCAGAAGGCCAAAACCCTCACTAGTTGAGATTGGCGGCGATGCATTCAAGATAGATACTGATATTGTTATTGGTGATAAATCGTCGAGCCACAGAAGAAAAGCAAGTGACGATGAATTAAATCAAATAATTGAAGCCCTATCAAATTCGAAAAAACCAATAATTTGGTCTGGAGGCGGCGTCGTTCATGCAGATGCATCAGAAGAATGTATTAAATTTGCAGAAAGCCTCAATGCGCCTGTAATTACATCTCAAACGGGAAAAGGCTCTGTTCCGTTCGACCATCCCCTACATGTTGGAAATTGGAGTAACGAAAAACCAGTTAGAGAATTTATTGATGATACCGATCTTGTTATTATACTTGGTAGCCGCCTATCCTACTTTCCAACGGGTGGCTGGACATTAAAGTTTCCAGGTAAAGTCATCCAAATAGATATTGATCCAGCTGAGCTTGGTAGAAACCATCCAGTGCACATGGGCGTGGTAAGCGATTTAAAAGATGCCCTAACAAGACTCAATAACCACATTGAAAGTAAAAAAATCAAATTCGATACCAGTGAACGTAAGCCTGAAATAGAAGAGTTAATTGATAAAATCCATACAGCATTAGGCAAACCAGTCGAGGTAGACGTTCTCGATCAACTAAGAACCGCCTTGCCACATGAAACCATTGTATTTAATGATCCAACAACAATTGTTTTTTGGATGCGCTCATATTGGAAAACATACCTGCCAAGAACATGGTTCGTACCGTCAGGTTTTGGAACGCTTGGTTTTGCCCTTCCATCTGCAATCGGTGCGAAAGTAGCAAAACCAGATGTACCGGTTGTAGCTATGCACGGTGATGCAGGTGTCATGTTTACAATCCAAGATCTCATGACAGCTGTCGAGCATAACATACCCGTTATTCTTTTTGTATTTAACGATCAGGGCTATGGTGTAGAAAGACGCCATCAAGACCATCTCTATGGAAGAAGGAGCGGTGTTGATATCCAATCTCCAGATTTTGTGGGACTCGCCAAATCATTCGGGGCGCACGGAGTGAGAGTTGATGATCTATCAAAAGTTGGGGAAGCTGTTAGCGAGGTCTTAAATATAAAAAAACCCACGTTGATTGAAGTGCCCTGTGATTTCAAACATCCGGGATATGGCTCCTTCATTGACTGGTCAAAGCACTAAGCACTAGATTTAGCCCAGATATTTAATGGATCTAATTCTCATATCTCAAATAATAATTGTTTGCCTGCTTGGCGCTATGTCGCCCGGACCCAGTATGGTTGTTGTTATAAATAATGCCATCACAAAGAGCCGGGTCAATGGTATCATAGCCGCGACTGCTCATGGTATTGGAATTACTATTTATGCATTATTTGCAGTTTTAGGAATTGGGCTGATCATTCAAACAAGCTCCTTCATTTTTAATGGATTGCAAATCCTGTCGACTCTTTTTTTATTTTATCTCGGAGTTCAATCGATCAGAAATACAGACGAAATTGATTTTGAAGATACACCGGTAAAAAGTGGGGTTACTTCGTTTGCCCAAGGTTTCGCAATCTCAATACTTAACCCTAAAATCTTCGTATGGTTTGTGGCGATTTACTCCCAATTTATGTCGGTGGATAACAATCTACTTTTGAATGCATCACTTGTTATTACGGCAGGGGTTGTTGATACAGTTTGGTATATATTACTCGTTTATTTGGTTACCAGTGGAATGATATTTGGACGAATAAAGAAAAATTATCGTATGATAGAAAAAATTATTGGAGTCTTATTTATAATTTTATCAATAGGCCTTGGAATAAATATTTTGTCAAATTTTTAAATAATCAGGATTTAGCTTTTTTCACATTATCAGACATTGATTTGCCTTGCTGAATAGCGTATTCCTGAAGGTCTGCTACTTTATCTGTTTCGTCTACAATCTCATCACCTAAGATAGTTTCAATCACGTCTTCCATTGTAATGATCCCAGCGACACCGTTATATTCATCGATGACAAGAGCAATATGCTCGTGACTTTTGATAAAATCATTAAACATATTAAGCATTGTATGGCTTTCTGGAACAGTAATAATATTTCTCTTGAAATCCTTCAGCTGCCTGTGATTCTCATCATCGAGTAAATGCTCCAAGACTTCATCTTTTAGCACATAGCCAATAATGTTTTCAGACTCTTTACTTTCTTCAAGAAGAATTCGTGAGAAAATTAGCTCTTCTTGGAGATCATAGAATTCATTCGCATACATATCCGCAGGTTCAGACACAATAACGGATCTTGGAGTCATAACATCTTTCACTTGAACATTCTTAAAATGAAGAAGATTATATATTAACTTACTCTCAACTTCGTCTAACTTTCCCTCACTTGATCCAATATCGGCCATTGCAAGAAAGTCAGCTCTAGAAAAAATCTCTTTTTTAGTATTACCCTTCATTAAGAACTTTTTTGTATAAACCTGCAAAAACCAGACAACTGGCATCAATATCAGAAGAAGAAGATTTAAACTTTTTGCTGTAAAGGGCGCAAGCTTCTTCCAATTATTGGCTCCTATTGTTTTTGGTGTTATTTCAGAGAATACTAGTATAGCAAAAGTCATTGCGATTGGCACAAATAGCGCTGTAACTGTTATGTGGTTAGGCCAAACTTTAGATGCTTCTTTACCAACACCAATAGCACAAAAAGTGTTCGCAATTGTATTAAGAGTAAGTATTGCAGATAGGGGTCTATCGATATTATTTTTATATTCATTGAGCAGTTTACCGGTTCTTGTGCCCTCGTTGAATTTTGCTTGAGTGTAGGATGGTGTTGTGCTCAAGAGGGCTGCCTCAAGCATTGAGCAGAAAAAAGAGATTACTATTGCCGCAATCAAATAAACTATTAAAGCCGTATACATTTAGCTGATAGTTAAACTTTCTGCTTATTAAAAGAAATAGCGGTCATCTGATGCATTTTAAACAAATTTTATATAGATTCAATAATAATTATTTTAAAAGTTGTTTTTAGATATTAGCTAATAATAAATATCGTATATGATTTTATTAAATTGTTCCGGCTCTTCGTATTGTACCCAGTGTCCAGTATCATCAATAACGTGACATTTTACGTCAGGAATTAGTTCTTCCATCTTCTCTTTGGCATCATCAATTCCATTAATTAATGTTACGTCAAACTCGCCCCATATAATATCAATAGGCTTATTGACTCCTAATAGCCTTGATGGCAAATTATGAGATGCAACAATATCAAGGCTTCGTACTTTTCCGCCTCGTGTGTTTAAAGTTTGAACTATGATTGCTAAGTCATCAATCTTTTCTTTTTTATGCAACATCATTACTGATAAATTAAAACGCTGTGCTTCAAATAATTCTTGTTTGGATCTCACGTCCCTCCAACTTTTCATTTTTGGCCTTTTAAAGGGCATATTCCCGGTTCTATTGTACCCAACAAGAGTCAAGCGTAACACTTTCTCATTAGCAAATTTCATCATGTGTGAACCAATCGCAGAACCAAATGAAAAGCCCACTATGTTGTATTTTTCTTCAGGTAACAGCTTATCGAGTGCATCTACCAGTATTTTTGCATACTGATCTAGACTTGGAAGATATGGTAATAATTCTGACTCACCGAAGCCTGGCATATCGGGAGCTATTATGCGAAAGTTTTTTGATAGTTCGTTTATATTATTTAGCCAATGCATCCATGATCCATAGCCTCCGTGTAACATAACTAATATAGGACCAACCTCACCCCATTTGCGAAATGAAATTTCTGTGCCATCATTCGTTTTAATAAGAACCTGCGTGGAGGAATCTTTTATCGAATGGATTGTCTGATTAAATCCAAGTTCTATCATACAAATTACATAAACAATTTATTTATTATTGTATAGAATAATATGGTAAATTATATTTGCTTATTCACAATACTTACCCATTGAGGAAAACATTCGTTACCCTGCATTACACAGCAAGTATTTTAGATACTATTTTCTTGGCATGGCGCCATCTATGCAAGCTGTATGGATTACAAGACTTGTGATGAGCTGGATTGCTTGGGATTTAACCGGATCAAGTGCTTATGTAGGATTATTATCTTTTTTCTTATTCGTCCCTTACATCACAACAATTCCTTTTTTTGGTGTATTATTAGATCGGATTGAGCCTCTAAGGACAGCTATCATTGCTCAGATAATACAAGCACTAGCCGCATTCACTATTTTTCTGATGCACATAACTGACAGCCTATCCATATTTTCATTGTGCACAGTAGCTATGATAATAGGAACAGCAAATAGTGCACAAGGTTCTGCTAGGCAAACAATTGTACCCCGCATCGTAGATAAACCAACAATTGCCAATGCGGTCGCTTTTAACGCAATGAACTTTCAAATTGCCCGAATTATTGGGCCAAGTATTGGGGGTATCCTCATTGGTTTGCTTGGTACAAAATATACTATCCTATTCTCTTCATTCTTTTTCCTGCCTGCATTAATAACTTTACCCATGATTGTGCTAACACCGAAGCAGGGAGAAAGTACAAAAAAAGATTCAAACTTTATTTCCGAACTAATTGATGGAGCTAAATTTGCACATAGAAATGCTGTTATTTTTGAGTGTATTATTTTAACGTTTATATCATCAGTCATCATTCGTGGTTGTCATGAATTACTTCCTGCTTTAGCTGATGGTAAATTCAATATGGGTGTTGAGGGTCTCGGGCAAATAATGGCTGCGGCTGGAGCTGGAGCTTTAATTTCTTCATTTTTGATTGCGTCAAGAAAGAAAACTTACAACGATAATGGAATACCTCCCATTGCACGAATATCCCTAATCTTGGGGTTACTCTTTGTCACAATACTCGGCTATGTTGATAATTGGTATTTGGCAATTCTAGCAGCTTTTATCAGTGGTGCCTGTGTTACAAATGTTGCAATTGATATGCAATCCACTGTACAAATGCAGTTAACAGATACATACAGGGCGCGCGTTGCGAGTCTATGGCTAGCAACCGCCATCGGGGGTAGTGGTCTTGGCTCAATCTTGAATGGTATTTTTTCCGATATCTTTGGTATTACCGAGACGTTCATTTTTGTAGGACTTGTTGGAATATTCGCAGTAATCTTGACGCAAACATGGTTATTTACAAAAAATAGAGTAATCGGTGCATGATGAATAAGAATATAGTCAAGCAAGAAGCGCCCATGACCGTCTTATTCACAATGTTGTTCGCAGGACAGATTGCGTCTACAATTTTCTTGCCGGGCCTTCCATCCATTGCCGCTGAATTAAACATTCCAAGGTCAATAGTACAGACGATGGTGCCTGTCTACCTTGCGGCATTTGCATCAACACAACTGATAATTGGACCACTATCGGATAAATTTGGAAGAAAACCTGTTGTCTTGCTGGGGATACTATTATTTACAATTGCAAGTTACCTCTGCGCTAATGCAGATAACATTCATACTTTACTGATTTGCAGGATTGCACAGGCCACTGGCGCATGCTCCACACTTGTTATAAGCAGAGCAATAATTAGGGATACCTCGGAAGGCTTGGCTGCAGCTAAGGCAATGTCATACGTTGCAATAGCAATGGCAATTGGACCAATACTAGCTCCCTTTATTGGTGGTTTTTTGACGGGATGGTTTGATTGGAGAGCTACATTTCAATTTACTTCACTTATAGGCTTGATTGTCTTAGTTCTTATTTTCTTTAATCTAAAAGAGACGTTACCAAAAGAGATGAGAGATCCCCCAAAAATAAGAGCTCTTTTAAGTAACTACCGCGATTTATTAAAAAATGTAAAGTTTACATCTTACAGCATGATCGTTGCCTTCGCGAGCGGAGCAATGCAGGCTTATGTTGTTGCATCTCCAATAATTTTTATTGTTATTATGGGCGTTTCTCCTGAGGTATTTGGTTTTTATGTTATGATTATGCCATCACTTTTTGTTATTGCGACGTTTATTTCTAGAAAAATGTTGGATTACATTACAGTTGACCAAATTGTAATTATTGGAGGAATATTTAGCTGCTCCGGAGGTATTCTGCAGTTATTTTTTGGTATAAGTGAGGTACAAACACCTCTCCCTGTACTGATTGCATTTGCAATCTCGAATTTCGGCACAGGACTCTTACTCGGTAATTGTTATGCTGCAGCACTCAATTCTGTAAAACCTGAGGTTGCAGGTTCAGCATCAGCCTTGGGCGGGTTTCTCCACTTTGGTTGGGGCGCCCTAATAACTATTACACTTGCGAATATACACATGACCTCATCATTTGTTTTTAGTATCGCACAGTTAACAACAACAACTCTTGCTTTAATTACTATTATCGTATTAAATTTTGTATTCGTTAAGTCTGCATGAAAAATAGATGAATATATTTAATACCTACCAAAATAGTGAGCCAAAGTTTAGATCTATTACAACTCTCATAATGCCACTCGTAATGATATCCGTCATACTAGCAGAGTGGTCAGATTCCCATATTTCTTATTTAATATCAGCTCTTTTAATCTTGTTATACCTCTCAATGTCTCTAAATGACCTATCTATCTCAAGAAAATTATTTATAGTCCTTGGCTCTATTTTGACCATAATATCTATTTTTATATTACCTGACTGGGTTAATGTTTCCATAGAAGCTTTGACAAAATCAACTTTTGTCGCAACCTTTTTTTTATCCCTTTGTTGTTTAAGGAAAGCTGCCTCATCCTCCCCATCAATGGAAAAGTGTGGCCGATACTTGGCTGAACAAAAAGCCTCGATAAGATACCTAACATTAACATTCGGGGGGCACATGTTTGGTGTTATACTCAGCTTTGGCTCGATTTCTTTACTTGGTAGCCTTGCCGAGAAAGGCAGTAGTGAGATAAATGACCCCGACTCTCGCGCATTAAATAGAAAAGCAATGCTACTTGCAGTACAACGTGGCTTCGTTGCTATGACCTGTTGGTCTCCCCTAACATTCTCAATAGCTATCACAACCTCCGTAATACCAAATACAACATGGACTGGTGCTGCTGTGTCTTGCATTGTTAGCGCTATAATTCTGATAACTGTTGGGTGGTTTCTTGATTACGTAACTACTAAGCGGGTTAAGTCAAGAATGGAAATTCCTGATCTAAAAACCTCAGGAACGTGGCGCACTTTGATACCATTAGCTTTTATATTTATTACTCTACTAGGAATTATCTTTACCCTGATGAACTATACCAATCTTAACGCGGTACCAGTTGTCATGTTTGTAGTACCAATTTACAGTATATTGTGGGTTGCATACCAAAATACCGGTAATACAAAGAAAATAGTTTATAACACAGCCCACAGAGTCGACGAGTTCGTAAATGAAGACATCTATAATTACAAGCAAGAGCTCATTGTACTAATAATGGCAGCATTTATTGGTATTATGGGGTCGAGCTTAATTAATCAATTAGCAGGAGAGAGCATAAGCTTCTTAAACGGTGTACCCGCCCCTGTAATACTCATCACTATTGTATGGATTATGCCATTATGTGGACAGATTGGAATGAACCCAATACTTGCTGTTTATATGATTGGGCCATTAATTCCATCTGCAGAAATAATGGGGATACCGCCAAACAGTATAATTGTTGCTCTGTGTGCTGGCTGGGCGATATCCGGAATAAGCTCCCCTTTCACTGCATCAACTCTGTTGATCGCTAAATTAGGTCGAGTTAGCCCACATTATGCGGGCTTAAACTGGAACGGTCTGTTTACAATTATCGGTGGCATGCTATTATCAATTTGGGTTATAATTGCGAATGAGTTTGTTGTTATTTAATGGATATTATATTTAGTTACAAATGGTATATTCTGGGTGCAATATTGGGGATTATTCATTTATCGTTATTTCTTTATAAAGGAAAAGGGGAAATACCCGGACCAATACAATTCCTAATATATGGCGCGATCCTTGGAGCTCTTGTTTATGGATGGCTAATATCAATTATCGTCAAGTATCTTTTTTAAAGGAGAAATAAATGAAATACCCCCCAATTCATATAAATGATGTCCCAATCTCAAAGATGGAAGAAAAAAGTGGCTGGAACATATCTGAATTCAGGCTACCAATAACTGGTCAATCTGGATCATCAACAACTGTTTTTCACTCAATATTTAAACCGGGCTCCACTCATAGCAAACATTTACACTCGCGGTGCCAAGAAATAGCGATATATCTAAAAGGTCACGGAGTTGTAGGGCAAGGTAATGAGAGAACAAATGTTAGAGCCGGGCACTTCAGAGTTATGCCAAAAAACTCAGAACACTTCTTCCATAATGAAACAATTGACTCAAATGCTGAAGTTATTGGATTTTATATTGGAGCAAAAGATGTTGAAGATACTGGCTATGAATATTGCGGTCCCGTGACAGACGAAGATTTACAAAAAGAAAGGTCTGGCTTTAATGAGGGTATATTAGTTCATATTGACGATATAGAGCCCGAAAAAATGGATGAAGGTGATGGATGGTCGATAACAGATTTCCGCCTTCCGATAAGCAAAAAAAATGGTTCGTCTACAACCGTCTTTAATGCAAAATTTATGCCAGGTGCAATTCATAAAAAACATATGCATACGAATTGTGAAGAAATTTATTATATTGTGTCAGGAAAGGGTATTGCTGGGGCTGGTGGAGAAAAAACATACATTGAAGCTGGACATTTCCATTACATACCCAAAGGTGTTGAGCACTGGCTGTACAACACGAGTGAAACTGACCCAATTCACGCTGTGGGATTATACATTGGCTCCGGCAGCGTCGAAGAGACTGGATATGTCTATCTGGGCGACATCAAAAGTGAAGATTTGATAATATAAAAGGAAGATTAGGGAGATAGTATGAGATTTGTATATTTTAATGACTTCAGGTTAGGAGTTGTAAAGAACGATAACATTGTTGATATTACTGAGCATTTATCTGATATCCCGGTAAGAGATACAAGAGACCTAATTAATGGTTTAATAGAAAATTATGACAAATATAAAGACTCGATTGAACAATTTGTAGCAGCTAACGATGGTATTCCCAGTCATGAGGCAAAGTTGAGAAGTCCCTGCCCGCGTCCAAATAACATTGATTGTATGGCTGTAAATTACATGGAAGATGGTACTCGGGCTGAGCCAGCTCCTATCAATGCTTTCCATAAAGCAACAAATACCGTGATTGGTAATGGAGATACAATGGAGTTAACTGACATACCGGCAACAATATTTGAAGGCGAAGCTGAGCTTGCACTTGTTATAGGAAAGAGAGCCGAAAATGTAAGTGAAGAGAACGCAATGGATCATGTGTTCGGCTACACAAATATAATCGATGGATCAGCAAGAGGGCTTATTGCATCAAACTTTTTCTTTCAGATGAAGTCACGCGGAACATACACACCAATTGGCCCATGTTTGGTTACCAAAGATGAAATACATGATCCTCAAAAACTACAAATAATTCTTAGGAATAACGGTGAGGTGATGCAAAATTTTAATACCGATGATATGGCGCATAAAATTCCTAAATGTATTTCATGGTTGAGCTCAATACATACATTAGAGCCTGGAGATATTATAGCAACAGGTACAAATCATCGAGGGCTTAATCCATTCATGGATGGTGATATGATTGAATTAGAAATAGAACAAATTGGAACCCTCAATTTCAATGTAAGAGATCCCCTGAAAAGAACTTGGGAGAGAGTCACCAGAAAAACTCATATCGAAGAGCGAGGCCTTGATGGTGCACACACGCCCCAACTTACAGGGAAATACGCTAAAGGCGAAGCGGCAAAAGCATCCAATGAAAAAGACAGGAAGCTGACGAGTATTTAATATTATTCTATATTAAATAGCTTTAATGCAGTCTGCCCAACGACATTTTTCTTTTGTTCATCAGTCAAGTTACTATCGACAATGTGCTGAACTGGAAAATATTCTGCCATGTCATATGGATAGTCAGTTCCCAGCACAACATGGTCATCCCCATAGTTATTGACCAAATATTCGAGCTGCTCGTTAGTAAACACTGTTGTATCAAAATACAACTTCTTCAAATAACTAGTTGGAGGATTAGGCAAATCACCATAAGAGTCCTTTCGTGCTCCCCATGAATGATCAATACGGCCGGAGTATGCCGGTAAAAATCCACCCCCGTGTACTCCTAATATCTTAAGATTTTTGTATCTTTCGAGTAGTCCATTAAAAATTATATAATGTAAGGCAACAGTCGTATCCAATGGGTTCCCAATTACGTTGGTAAAGTAGTAATTACCAAATCTCTTTCCATGTGAAAATCCTAATGGGTGCAGCATTACCGCAAGATCAAATTCTTCAACCTTTGCCCAAAATTTATCTAATGATTTATCAGATATTTCCATACCGTTCACATTTGTAAGAATTTGCAGACCCTTCAGATTTGTCTCCTTCTTTATATAATCGAGTGTATCTAGAGCTATATCTAACTCTTGCAATGGAACCGTTCCCAGACCGACAAATTTGTCAGGGTGCGCATCAACCCACTCCATCATGCCATCATTAACTATTCTTGATACTTTATTAGCGTCCTCTCCTCTGGCCATGTAGTAACATTGGTTCGGAACGGAAGCAATGACCTGTTTATCAATGCCTTGCGTTTCTAGAACTTGAAGACGATCTGAAATACTAGATAATGCAACCGTCCTATCAGTATCCTGAATCTGTTGAATTTCAAGTGTCTCTGCACTGGAGTCATGCACAAATGGAATATCACCTAAATTGTATAAGGGACTAATAAAATCATGAGCTTCCGGTATTAACACATGAGCATGAGTATCGATTACAATTGAGTCCATATCTATTTTACGGGTAGATACATTTCTTGCAGAAGTTGGACCATACCTATTGGGACTATCACCTAGTTTAGGTGTATCAATTACACTATGAGACATTTTGATTACCTTTAAAAATTCAATTATGTTATAAGTTTGATACATATTATCTAAAAGAGTAATAAAGGGAAATGAAAAAAAATATTTTGCA
>MDTD01136175.1_pt1 | contig 11563 bp, 9 predicted proteins | sample 811221 | NCBI WGS metagenome assembly MDTD01 (sample SAMN05326646, study PRJNA326480) | marine metagenome | isolation source: seawater | place: Pacific Ocean: South West | collected 2011
ATAGACTCCGCCGTCGCCGAAGGAAGCGGCTGCTTCACTTCTGGCAGAGGTTAGAGCTTGACCGAGTTGACCCGCATCCCGGGCGATACGCATTCCACGACCACCACCACCGGCAGTGGCTTTGATGATGACGGGATATCCTATCTCTTCCGCTAAGGAAAATGCTTCCGAGTCACTTTTAATCAGCCCATCCGAGCCGGGTACTACCGGCACTCCGGCTTTCTTCATGGTATCCCTGGCGGATGATTTATCGCCCATGCTTGTGATTGAGTTCTGGCTGGGCCCGATAAACTTGATCCTGTGTTCTTCACAGATACCGGCGAAGTTGGCGTTTTCCGATAGGAATCCGTAACCAGGATGAATGGCGTCGGCTCCGGTTACCACGGCGGTGGAGATGAGAGCGGGAATATGGAGATAACTTCTCTGGGAAGAAGGCGGACCGATACAATAACTTTCATCGGCCAATTTCACATGCAGTGAATCGGCATCTGCCTGGGAATAAACTGCCACCGTGGGTATATCAAGCTCCTGGCAGGCTCTTATAACCCTGAGAGCGATCTCCCCTCTATTTGCGATTAATACCTTTTCAAACATATTTTTTTCGGAATCTTCGGAGTCTGGGGATTTAGCCTTTGGGATCAACCAGGAACAGTGCCTGGCCGTACTCAACCGTGCTACCGTTCTCAGCGATAATCTTGACGATTTTACCGCTTACTTCGGACGGCATATCGTTCATCAGCTTCATCGCTTCGATGATACAAACTGTTTGACCTTCACTGACGTGATCTCCCACATCAACGAACGATGGTGCTTCCGGCGATGGTGCCCTGTAGAAGGTGCCGACCATTGGAGATGTGATCTCAACGTAATCATTGGTCCTTTCCGCAGGGGCCTCAGCAGGAGCTTCTACCTTTGCTACCGACTGTTCAACAGCTGGAACAACCTTGGGTTGGGCGGCAGGAATCTCCTGGGTTGTCAGGGAAGCCGGATCCTCCGTCTTTAAAATGATCGGCTTAGGCTGAAGTGATTCCATGGCGTGCACGGAAGACTTCTTAACGGTAATTCTTTGATCTCCGAACTCAATCGTTAGTTCCGTAACGTCCGTAGCACTCACCACGGAAAGAAGTTCGCGAATTTGATCCAGGTCTATTTTCACAGCCGATCTCACACCCTCGTAACGTACTTTCTATTTCTCGTGTCTACTTTTACAGTGTCGCCAATCTTGATATGGAAAGGCACTGTTATCGTCGCGCCTGTTTCAAGAGTGGCAGGTTTACCGCCACCGGAGCTGGTATCGCCTCTCTCATCAGGAACGGTGTCTGCAATTTCAAGCTCCACAGTATTGGGTAGCTCAACTCCGATGATCTTGCCGTCGTATTTCATAACGGTGATTCCTTCCAAGCCTTCCTTGAGGAATTCGACTCCATCACCAATTTGAGCGGCTTCCATATCGATCTGGTCGAAGGTGGTTGAATCCATGAATGTGAACGCTTCGCCCGATTTGTAGAGATACTGCATGTCGGCTTTTTCAATGATTGCCTGGGGCAGTTTTTCACCGGCTTTGAAAGTTACTTCAAGGACGTTACCGGATTCTACGTTCTTGAGTTTTGATCTTACGAAAGCCGAGCCTTTACCCGGTTTCACATGGAGAAATTCTATAACCTGCCAGATGCCGTTATTGTATTCAATAGTGACACCGGTTTTAAAATCGTTTGTGGAAATCATTGAATATGGGTCCTACTTACAAGAGCTGAAAAGTTCGGTAGTCAAGACGTTGGCTACCTGCATCAACCTGCGGAGATTCTATCATTAGTAGATGTATGAGAATTGAATGTTTACAGGAATTGGAACTTGATATTTCGCTATACTACCGGGTCAATTAGTTGCCGGGTGGAGCCAAAGCCCGCTATAATCACCCTTTCCTTGTACAACCATTAGAAATCGAAAAGTAAACTCATGCACAAAACCAGCACCACCGGCCAGGGCACAAAGCCAAACTCTGAAAAGGATGCCTCAGTTAACATGATTAAAGATGGACCCTATGTGCCTTCTGAAGTTGAGTCTAAATGGACCAAGTTCTGGTTTGAGGAAGGTCTCTTCGATACTAAGATCTCGCCGGATCGTCCCAAGTATTCCATCGCGCTGCCGCCGCCGAATATCACCGGCAACCTCCATATGGGTCATGCTTTGAACGGCACGCTTCAAGACGTATTGATCCGTCTTAAGCGAATGCAGGGATATGACGTGCTCTGGCAGCCGGGAACCGACCATGCCGGCATCTCCACCCAGATGGTGGTGGAGAGACAGTTGCGGGCCATGCATGATGAAGAGAATCAGAAGAAGCCGAAAGAGGAGCGTAAACCTTTCAATCGGCACGAGATAGGTCGGGAGAAGTTTATCGAACAGGTCTGGAAGTGGCGTAATCAATACGGCAACCAGATTATGAAACAGTACGAAAGACTGGGCGTGAGCTTTGCCTGGGACCGGGTCGCCTTCACCATGGATGAGTCCTATGTGAAAGCTATATACAAAGCCTTTGTTACCTATTATAAGGAAGGGCTTATCTATCGTGGTCATCGAGTAACAAACTGGTGTCCCCGCTGTCTGACCAGTCTCTCGGATCTCGAAGTCGAACACAAAGAGCTGAAAGGGCATCTGTATCACATACGTTATCCCCTGGCCGAAGGGCAAGGGCACCTGGTTGTGGCCACTACTCGTCCTGAGTCGATGTTTGGCGATGTGGCTGTGGCTGTCAATCCGAAAGATGAGCGTTATAAAGCTTTCATGGAGAAGACAGTTAAACTGCCTCTCACAGACCGAACCATACCGGTAATAGTGGACGACTACGTGGACCGTTCATTTGGAACCGGCGCCTTGAAGATTACCCCTGCCCATGACCCCAATGACTGGGAAGTCGGCCAGCGTCACGAACTGGAGTCGCCGGTTGTCATTGACGAGCGAGGCAAGTTGCTCGACTGCGATCTGGTGCCTGCCGCATTCCGTGGAGAGGACCGGTTTAAAGCAAGAAAAGACGTGGTTGCTCAGCTGGAAGAAGAGGGCTTCATCGAGAAAATAGAAGATTACACCCACGGTGTCGGACATTGTGAAAGATGCCAGACTGTTATCGAGCCTTATCTCTCCGAGCAGTGGTATCTCTCCATGAAAGAGCTTGCCGAGCCTGCAATAACCGCGGTGGAAGAGGAGCGCATCAAGTTTGTACCTGAGCGCTACGCGGCCACTTATCATGACTGGATGAAGAACATTCGGGATTGGAATATCTCTCGACAACTCTGGTGGGGCCACCGAATACCTGTATGGACTTGTGATGATTGCGGGTTCGAAAACGCTTATGAAACCGAGCCCAGTAAGTGCGAAAAGTGTGACAGCTCTAAATTGACCCAGGATGAAGATGTGCTTGATACCTGGTTCTCTTCCGCTCTCTGGCCTTTTGCCACCCTGGGCTGGCCCGACGATACTCTGGAGATGAAAGAGTTCTACCCGACCACTGTACTTTCGACCGCCCGCGAGATTATCAATTTATGGGTGGCGAGAATGATTTTCTCCTCGTTCAAATTCCTGAAAACCATTCCTTTCAAGCATGTTCTAATCCATCCCGTTATTCAAACCAAAGATGGAAAACGCATGTCCAAATCCAAGGGGAATGCTGTCGACCCTCTAGACATGATCGACAAGTACGGCGCCGACGCAAACCGTTTCTGGTTTACTTCCATGGGCGTCAAGGGCGATCAGGATGTCAGATTCAGGGATGAAAAACTGGATGAATACAAGAAGTTCGCCAACAAACTCTGGAATGTAGGAAAGTTTGTGGTCTCTCAACTTGAAGGCTACAAGCCCCGGGCCATCGACCGTGAACATCTGACTGTCTCCGATCGATGGATCCTCTCCGAATACAATGGCTTAATAGATAGGCTTCAGACAAACTTCAATGAGTATGATTTCGATTATGTGGCCAGGGATCTGCACGAATTTATCTGGGACAATTTCTGTGACTGGTACATTGAGATGGCTAAGATCCAGCTTGATGAAGGCAGAGAGAACGATCAAACCCAGAATGTTCTCTATGTTGTTTTCGAAGGTTTGACCCGGGCGCTGCATCCGATCATGCCCTATATCACCGAAGAGCTGTGGTCATACATGCCTAAGTCAGACTTCATGGAACCTCTTGCTTCTGTGATGTACGCACCATATCCGAGAGCTGATCTGAGCACCATAGATGATGCTGCCCGGGAAGAGATGGGGCACTTGATGAGAACCATCCGCGCTATTCGGAATATCAAGCAGACCTTTGACGTGCCCTGGAAGACCGAGGCTGAAGTCTACCTGGCGGTGGGAGACGCTAAAGAAAAGGCAATTCTTGAAGCTGCCACCGACTATATAAGTAGATTGGCGAAAGCCTCTCCTGTTCACATCTGTGCCAAAGGCGAGAAGCCGGAAGGAAGAGCCGCATTCGAAATAGTTTCTGACACCACGGTCTATGTTCCCCTGGAGAAATTGATCGATGTGGACAAGACCTCGGAGAAGCTCACGACTCGTCTTGCTTCAAAAGAGAAAGAGCAAGAGAAGGTCAAAGGCATGCTCGACAATCCCAACTTCAAAAATAAGGCACCAAAAGACAAGGTAGAAAAACAAGAAGCAATTCTTGATGATTTGAACAAACAGATAGCCAGTATCAATGCGCAGATAGCAATTTTGAAGTCTAAGTAGATCCTGATTACTTGGACTATCAATACTCTCTGGTGTTTCTTTCTGTCTGCCTGTTTAGCTGCTTCGGGTCTCTTTGATCCGAAAGTCCCTGGGGTTGGGAATTGATTTTTGCGATGTGCTGCTCAGTCTCCCAGGAGATTAAGTTGTTTGGGCGCTGGCTCAATGCACTCCGGGGTATCTACCCTGGCTGAGTTTACCACCGTCGATACTTCATAGAGGTCTATCAACTCTTCCGGGCATGGCACCAGGCATGACATCAGTCTCTCTTTGTCTTCCGCGTCGGTTCTGAGCCAAATATCTTCGCTTTCCGGTTTGAGAATCACGGGCATACGCTCATGCACCGGAGCGATCTTTCTATTTGCTTCCACGGTCAAAATGGTGCAAGTGCGAACTTTTGAGCCTTCGGCGTCCTTACTGTCTTCATAGAGTCCGGCAAAGGCAAATAGGGGTGTGTCCTTTAAGGTGATTCGCACCGGTACCTTTTTCCCTTTTTCATTCTTCCATTCAAAGAATCCGTCAGCCGGGATCAGGCATCTTCTTTTTTTGAAAGCAGATCTGAAAGAGGGCTTTTCTGCTGCTGTTTCTGCCCGGGCGTTAATCATCGGTCTCATTTTGGAATCGCCCCTGGCCCAGGAAGGCACCAGTCCCCACTGTGCAAGCTCCAAAAATCTTCCGCTTTCCTCAGAGGAGCCGCTTTCGGTATGCGCAACCATTGCTTCTCCTGGGTCGAGACTAGTTTCTGTTTGAACCGCGGAATCGTAGGTGACAATGGGGATTTTTTGACTGGGCGCGATATTGAAGCGGATTTTGCTTTCTAAATGGGCTTTGGTGATTCTGAATCTCTTGAGAATCTCTTTGTGACTGTGTACAAGGGTATATCTGCCGCACATGGAAATATCTTCTTCTTAAACTGGTTTCGGGCGTCTGATGGTATTTCCAGGATACTTGATTTTGAACAAAAGAATTTGTTTCGGAAGGCTTGTCAACAGGGTCTGGGTTCAAGAAGATCAAGGTATGCTGGTCTTTTCTTAATGCGCTCATGGCAATTCCATGGAACAATTTAGAGAAATATTTTTGCAATTTTTCTTGGGTACAGACTTAGTAATTTGATTTTGTTTCGGTTTCAGTTTTGATTCAGCGCACCATATTTCCGGCTATCTTTCTCTGTCTGGTCAATTTGATCGGATCGGTCGGTCTTGCGACCTTAGTCTGCCCACCGGCTTTTTCTAAAGATAGTCAGCCACCGGTTCTTCTCAGTATAAGTCCGGGCTTGAGAGATGTTTCGCCTGCAGTGAGTCAGTCTGGAGAAAAATCAGCCGGACCTGAATTCACTGACAAAATTCAAGATAGTGCGGCCTCAGGCGACGAAACTTATCGGGTAGATAAAGCGCAAGCAGTCGACAAATTGTTAATCGGTCAGGGAGCAGGAGATGGTGTTAACCAGAGCCCGCGCCCGAATAGCAACCAGGGCTGGATCGCTCCTGTTAGCGTAAAGCCGGAAACCCATTTTGGACTTTCCGATGATACCTTTGAATTAGCCAAGCTCTGGGGGCTGGTTCCCTCATTGAACACCCTACATCAAAATCCCCGTCACCTCTCGGAGAAGCAGATGGACGTCCTGCTCAAGCGCGTGGTGGTGAGGCAAGACATAAGCGAGTCGGTTCTCTCAAAAATGTTTGATGTACGAACTACCCTGAACTCCATTGATAAGCAGATAGCTAAATCAGAAGAAATTAGCGCTATTCTCGCGGAAAAACGTGACAAAGCGATTCGATTCAACACCTATGCCGACCTTGTTGCCGGTGGTATCACCGGTATTCTCTCCGGCGCTCTGCGCCTGGGCACCCTGGAGTTTGTCACTCCGGATGTGGTGGATGTTGTGGAAGGTGTTGCCCAGGCCGGTCTGGCTGGCTATGCTTTGAAAAATGAGAACATAAAACACCATATCGAAAAAGGTATCCCTAATCTTCTGGCAAAGATTTTTTATCCTCACGAAGAGAGGTTGAAGGATTTTCCTGACAGCGTCTGGACATTCTTGAACTCTATTCCGAGCTATTCTGATAACGATTTGACCAGGCGTGAACTGCTTGTCAAACAGTGGACGGAGAAGAAATTTTGTCTGAGACATCGAGGCGGGAAAAAGAAAACCCATCATATTCGGGTCAAGCATGTGGCGGGGGTCCATGGAGGTCAAGCCACTCTGACAATAGAGCTCTTAGAAGATAGAATTGCCATGTTGCAGGATCTGCGCTCCGAGGTGACAACCATGGAGGAACATCTGGCAGAGATTTTTGAGCGAGCCAAAAAATATTGACGTGGCGGCAAAACATTTGTACTATTCAACTCCCACGTTTCGTGTGCGCGCCCTTAGCTCAGCTGGATAGAGTGCTTGGCTTCGAACCAAGAGGTCGTAGGTTCGAACCCTACAGGGCGTAATCTTTTAGTCAATTGGTCTTTCAGTGGCAGAGACTTCGGAAAATTGCGCTTTATGCGGTAAACCTGTCAGGTCCGGACAATCCGGTTCTCTCACCCAGTGGATCTTCTACTGTGGCTGTGATAGCGTGCCCACAGCCGATGAAGAGATATCCGCTAATGATGGTTCGCGGACTATAAAAGTATGTCTCAACTGCGGAAGAAGAATAGGGGTTGGACGCTCGGGCACCATAACCCAGTGGATTTTTCGCAATGAGGTCTGTGGCTGTGAAGCTCCGGAGCCGATTGAGAAAAGAGTTGATGAATTTGTAAATATCGAACCTGAGAGCGCAGTGGCTGATTTTAGCTCCCAGCCGGAGCTAGAGGTCGATGGCGACAGATTCCCGATTGAGAGATTTGCTCCTTTAAGAATTCTTGCTTCAACAAATGAAAGCACGGTCTATCAATCGATTGACCGACTGCTGGGCACGAAAGTGGCTGTCAAAGTATTGAAGCAGGGAGTTTTTGAAAGTCTGGTTCAATTTCAAAAGGGAGTGAAGATCCTGGCAGATTTGAATCATAGGGGCATCGTCGAGGTTCTTGATTTCGCGGTGAAAGACGGAACACCATATATGGTTATGGAGTTCGTCGAAGGCTCAACTTTGAGAGAGTTCTTGCGAGCCAATGGAAGGCTTCCGGTGGAAGACACTCTGGATATAGCCGGAGAACTCTGTGAAACCCTCTCTTATTGTCACCAAAGAGGTGTGTTGCACCGGGATATTAAGCCAGAAAACATCTTAATCTGTGCCACTGAATCAGGTTCTTTTGAAGTTAAGCTTTTGGATTTCGGCCTGGCTTTTCATTTAGACTCGACAATCGATAAGGGAATGGAGTTGGCGGGAACCCCGACATACATGGCTCCTGAGCTGGGTCAAGGAGAGTCTTATAGCCAACGGTCGGAGATTTATTCCCTCGGTTGTGTTTTATTCGAACTGCTTAGCGGCCGCCCCCCTTACGAAGAAAGCAACCCTCTGCAGCTATTGAAAGCCCATTCAGAAGGCGAAATCCCTTCTATGAGTTCAAAGGTCCCTGATCTAGAATTCGAATTTGAAATTGAAGAGATTGTGCGCAAATGCATCGAGAAAGAACCTGAATTTAGATTTCAAACACCGGATCAATTGCTGTCAGCCCTATACTCTCTATCCAAAACGGAGAGCGCTGAACCTGAAGCAGAGCCCTCCGGCGTAAGCAAAGCTAATAGCCCGGGCGCTCAGTCTGCAACTGGAAAGAGAGACAATTTTGATCTCTCTTGCAGTTCTGGCAATAGTTGTTATGGGATCTATAGCCTTAGGACTTTTCTTCTTCGGTGCTACAGAGGAGAAGAAGAGCGCCGAGCCTGAAATTTCGGCAAGTGATGAGAATGAAGAGATGGAAGTTAGAAGGATATTAGAGGCGAGAAAAAACAAAGTCTATATCTCTTTTCGCGGCCGAACTATCTATAAAAAGCCACTTCAACTTGTAGCTGGTTACAGGCTAAAAGGCAAGTTGGAGTTCTTCGGTGCGAAGTTCGGGGACCCCGAAGATTTGTTGGTTTTAGAAGATTCTTTGTATAGGGAGGTAAGTGCTTCAATGTCTAACTTGAGTGACAGGCATCTTATGGTCCTTTTAAAAATGAAGCATCTTGACTCGTTGAAGGCGGGCTTTACGAGTTTGACTTTGGCTGGAGTCAAAATGATAAGTGAGTACAAAAATTTTGAAAATCTTCAGCTCGATGAAGTGGTCAACGATGAAGGCTTGAAATATTTGGCTTCGCTGCCAAATTTACACATACTGGAGATTAAGGACTGCGATATCACCGACAGGGGACTGAGTTATTTGCGCAAGTGCAAAAAGTTGAGAAAGCTGGATCTGAGGGCTTGCGATAAGGTCAGTGAAGATGCTGTTCGCGAGTTTAGAAAGAGCGTTCCTGGCTGCAAGGTATTTTCCCCTGGGGAGTTTGTGGAGCCGGAGTTATAAAAAGGAACTTTTTTTTCTATCAGATTGCCCCATGACTAAAAGCGCCAAAAGCCTTTCATGTCCTCCTTCTCCGGACCGGAAAGAAAAACGCGCGTTTTTCTTTCCGGTAATGAAATTGGGGTTGAGAAAGATAATCGATTGCAAATTTGCTGGCTACTTGTTGAAAGGGTGGAAATTTTCTCTACAACAAAAAAGGAGTCCCTTTGGCAAGGACCCCTTCTTCGTCTTGATTTTTCGGACCGTGTAAAAGTTTTTAGTCACCGCTTTCAGTGTCGGTATTCAAATGATCTTTGGCTTACTAAGCAAGACGCAATCTAGTAAGCGCCTGGCTTAATGAAACCTAGTGATGATGCGCACTGCAACTGCAGGATAGCAGTTTCTTATTCTCAAGATTGGCCTTTATGAGCAAGAAGCTAACTGCAATTGTCATCGACATATGCAGGAAATGATCAAGCCTCTCGCCGGCAAAACTGACAAAGAAAAGAAGAGAGATTCCGCTGGCGAAGAGGACCAACACTCTCTTGTTTCTGTGCTTTAGAAAGCCCGGAACTATAGCCGTCATGCAGATGGCCAGTACAATCATGGCGATCATCTGGTCGCTTACCCCGTGCATCATCTGTTTGAATGAGACAAAGGGAAGAAGGATGGTTATTGCCGGTAAGACTATACAGTCAAATAAGCATATGATGGGAGCAACGATGGAAAGCACTTCTAAGCAAGTGTTCCACCGCTCTTGATTGAAGAGGTGTTTCATATTGAGATGTATGTTTGTTTCTTAAAAGTGGACGATGCTATATAGATTACATTAACGGTCCCTTATAGTCACTACTTGACAACGCGGCATTTTTGGCACGGACAGATCTCAAATTCCCTACCTTCTCAGGTCCCAATCGATCCCCGGATCTTCTCTTTGCAACGGCTTCTTAGCCGAATGGAAATTGCAGTTTTTCCCAGAAAAGCACTCACACTCAGGTATCTTCGTCGCTCTCTTGGATTCTTAATTTCGGTTTAATTTCCCTGGCAAATCTTTCAAACAGCCTTCTAGCAACGGTTATAAGGTGTTCTTACAAGATAAGAGCCAGAAGAATTCATGGTTCCCGGTTTTGTCCCCTTACCAAATTCACAAATAGGTATTCCCCAATATCAGGTGCAACTCTTTGATCGCCTTATATATAGAATAGCCGAAAGTCCTGTCCTATCTGGTTCTGGAGCATTGAAGCGGTTGCCCATCATTACAGGGATTCCGTCGATCGGCTATGATATTCTTGAAATTGTCAGTCGGATTTATTTCGGTTGTCTGAGGCTCCATGAGGAAGCATCTTCAACTCGATTTTTGCAGTTCGATTAGTAATTAGTACCAGCCGCGGGAGTGGTTTATGTTTAACATGTTCAAGAAGCAATTTATCGATGTCATAGACTGGACGGAAGAAGATGACGGGGTTCTTGCTTACCGCTATCCTTTCGAAGATATGGAAATCCAGAATGGCGCACAGCTTACTGTGCGGGAATCCCAGATGGCCGTTTTCGTAAATGAAGGAAACCTGGCTGACATCTTCAGTCCCGGCAGGTATCAGCTCACTACCAAAACTCTACCTATCCTCACCAATTTACTGAACTGGGATAAGGCTTTTAAATCTCCTTTCAAGTCAGATGTTTATTTCTTCTCCACCCGCGAGAAAGTAGACCAACGTTGGGGAACCCAGCAGCCAATCACAATCAGGGACAAAGAGTTCGGTCCGATTCGATTGAGAGCTTTCGGAACCTTTTCCTATAAAATTGAAGAGCCTTCCACTTTCCACCAGAAGTTGAGCGGCACAAGGGAGCGTTACACAGTGGCTGAACTCGACGGTCAGCTTCGCTCACTAATAGTGACAACAATCGCCTCCAAATTTGGTGGTGGTGACATCGCTTTTCTCGACATGGCAGCCAATCAAACCAAGCTGTCTGAAGAGCTGAAAAAAGAGCTTGACCTGGCGTTCTTCGATTATGGTCTCAAGCTTTGCACTTTCCTCGTTCAATCCATTACCTTGCCGGAAGAGTTGCAGCAATATCTTGATAAGCAGTCTTCCATGAACCTGGTTGGTGACTTGAACAAGTACGCCACATTCCAAGCGGCTGACAGCATCAAAGATGCCGCCCAGAATGAAGGTGGTCTGGCTGGTGCCGGAGTCGGTCTTGGCGCTGGTGCGGCCCTCGGTCAAGCCTTTACCCAGGCCATGGGCGGCGCTACCCAGGCTGCGGCAGGTCAAGCCGGTGGTCAACAGGCCGGTCAGAAAGATGAAGATCCTTTTGAACTTCTTGAAAAATTGCAAGGATTGTTAGATAAAGGGATAATCAATCAGGAAGAATTCGATACTAAGAAAGCGGAAATTCTCAAGAGAATTTCTTGATGCTAACCCTCAACTGTACA
>MDTD01202681.1_pt1 | contig 11563 bp, 13 predicted proteins | sample 811221 | NCBI WGS metagenome assembly MDTD01 (sample SAMN05326646, study PRJNA326480) | marine metagenome | isolation source: seawater | place: Pacific Ocean: South West | collected 2011
ATCAAACATGCTGTTCTATTTTTCAAAGCTTTAATAATATTTCTTGAAAGATTTTTTGTTCCAAAAGTTGCGTATTTACTGCACTTAATGTCTTCTCCTCCAGCAACTGCAACCATATAGTGAAAAGCTGGAATACTTTTTTGATGAGTTGAAACAGCCGTAGCACATGTAGAATGAGCATGAACTATAGCTTTAGCCTCTTTTTTATTCACATAAATATCTTGATGGAATCTCCATTCCGATGAAGGTTTACCTTTTTTTTTATCGTATATACCTTTTAATGATACGAAAACAATATCTTTAATTTTCAAAGAAGTATATTTTCTTCCTGATGGAGTTATGTAGAATCCGTCAACTCCTTTCTCTTTCACTCTTATAGATATATTTCCAGATCTTAAGGCTGATAAATTAGTTATATTTAATTTTTTTGAATATTTAATAACTTCAGCTTTTAATTTACTCACTTAAATAAACCTTTCAGGCCTTTTTCTGATGCTTCACAAACACCTTTCTCAGTTATTAAACCAGTAACTAATTTTGCTGGTGTTACATCAAAGGCTAAGTTAAGCGATTTACTTTTTTTTGGGTAAATTCTCACTTTTTTAATCTCGTTATTTTCATCAATTCCTTCAACATGGGATAGTTCCTCTGAATTTCTTTCCTCTATGGGAATTTTTTTATGGTCTTTAATACTCCAGTCTATAGTTGAACTGGGTAAAGCAACATAAAAAGGAACATTATTGTCTTTTGCAGATAACGCTTTTAAATATGTTCCGATTTTATTACATACATCGCCATTAGATAAAGTCCTGTCAGTCCCAACAATGCACATATCTACTTGTCCTCTTTGCATCAAAATACCACCTGCGTTATCAGTTATTACAGTGTTTGAAATTCCTTCTTCATTTAATTCATAAGATGTTAAGTTTGCCCCTTGATTCCTAGGTCTAGTTTCATCAACCCAAACATGAACTTTAATTCCTTTTTGATGTGCATGATAAATCGGCGAGGTAGCAGTTCCCCAATCTATTGTTGCTAACCATCCTGCATTACAGTGAGTTAATATATTGACCGTGCCTTTTTTTTTGTTTGAAATTTCCTCAATAATTTTAAGACCATTCAAACCAATATTTTTGCAGAATTCTTCGTCCTCTTCTTTTATAGCCTTTGCTTCATTTAAAGCTATTTTCAAAATATCTTTCTCGTTAATACCGTTTAATTTTTTCATCATTCTATCAACTGCCCACTTAAGATTGATTGCAGTAGGTCTAGAGGCAATTAATTCTTCACTTGAATTTTTTAAGAAAGATAAATCATTATTCTCAATTATTGATAAAACCAAACCATAGGCAGCTGTTGCGCCAATTAACGGGGCGCCTCTTACCTCCATTGTTTTAATTGCATTAATTGAGTCTTTTACCGTTTTTAAATCCTTTATAACAAATTGATGAGGTAATTTTGTTTGATCTATGATTTTTACTAAATTATTTTCAAACCAAATTGTTTTGTAAGACTTCCCTCCTATTTTCATTTTCTTTTTTCCATTTTTCTCAATCTTTTTCTCAAACTTGGAGTCAATGAATTAAACCATTTTTTTTCTTGCCCTGATTTAGGTAGCACTTCTCCATACTCAATCATTTGATTGGGTAATAAATCCTCTAAATATACCCAGACAAAGTTTTTTTTTAAATTAGTATTTTTTATCAAAATTTTTCTAAGCCCCAAAATTAATTGTTTTTTTACTTTTGTGGTACGACCAGCTCTTATTTGACCATTTAAAAAAATTTCTTTCGTCTTGACTAATTTACCTCCCATGAAATGGGAATTTTTTTCATTTTTTTGAAATATTACTTGAGCAAAAAAAGTATTTGCACCTGTAAATTTACTATGAACGTTAGAAATGTCATTAGCTAATAATTTTTTCTGTTTTTGAGAAAGATTAAAATTTGAACATTTAACAATATATGTTGGCATTAAATTATTTTTTTTTATTTAAAACTCTTCCAGCTATATTTTTCAATCTCTTTATTGTTTTTTTTGACCTAAATTTTGGGTCTGTTATGATTGCAACATCTAAACAATCATTTGCTGGATCTTTTTCTATAGAGTGATCTTTAAAAGTCTTAATAATTTCTTTAATCATATTTTGAGCGTTAGCAGCATTTTTCATTAAAGTTTGGATTACCATACTCACATCAACCTCATCATGATCAGGGTGCCAGCAATCATAATCCGTAACCATTGCAACAGTGCAGTATCTAATTTCGGCCTCTCTCGCTAATTTAGCTTCAGGCATATTGGTCATACCAATTACATCTGCTCCCCAAGCTCTATATAAATTTGACTCTGCTAAAGTTGAAAATTGAGGCCCTTCCATAACCACATAAGTACCTCCAACCTGGTGGCTTATATTTAAATTCTTTAAAGCAACTTCACAACAATTAGTGAGCCCAGAACTTGTAGGTTTTGCCATAGAAACATGTGCAACAATTTCCTCATCAAAAAAGGTTTTTATCCTAGAAAAAGTTCTATCTATAAATTGATCTACAATAACAAACTTTCCCGGCTCAAGATTTTCTTTTAAAGACCCAACTGCTGAAACTGAAATTATATCAGTAACCCCTAATTGTTTCATTGCATCAATATTAGCTCTAAAATTAATGTTAGTAGGATTAATTTTATGCCCTCTAGAGTGTCGAGGTATGAAACAAATTTCTTCTTTGCCAAGTTTTGCTATGAGAATTTCATCTGAAGGCCTTCCCCATGGAGTATTAATTTTTTTCCATTTGCTCTTTTCAAAACCATCCATTTTATAAAGGCCACTACCACCAATTATCCCTAGTTTTCTTTTTTTCATTATTTAATTATTAATGCTTTTTTGTTAGAACTTGAAGTTAAATATGGATTTAAAAAAATACATTAGATCAATACCTGATTATCCCAAGAAAGGTATATTATTTAGAGATATTACCACATTAATTAAAGATCCTGAGGCTTTTAAATATACCAATGATAAAATTATCCAATTATCGAAAGAAATGAATTTCGACAAAGTTTCAGCTATTGAGTCAAGAGGTTTTGTTTTTGCATCTACGGTTTCTTATGCATTGAATAAACCATTTATACTTTTAAGAAAAAAAGATAAGCTACCAGCAGCTACTCATTCGGTAGATTTTAAACTAGAGTACGGTGAAGCAACGATAGAAGTACATAAGGACTCGATTTCTAAAGGTGAAAAAATTCTTGTTATCGATGACTTGATTGCAACAGGTGGGACAGCTGAAGCAGCAGCTAAATTAATTGAAATTTCTGGTGGGTCTGTTGCAGGTTTTATTTTTGTAATTAATCTTTTTGATTTACCAGGTAATAAACTTTTGAAAGAAAAAGGTTACAAGACTAAAAGTTTAATTGAGTTTCCAGGACACTAAATTTCTTTATTTTTCCATGTTGAAGGAGTTAGTTCATTATTAATCTCTAAATTAATGTTATAGTCAAATGGTCTAACCCCTCTTTTTTTAATGTAATCAAAAGTTTTTTTAATGCCCTCGTTTAAAGAAACTTTTGTTTTATAATTAAGTAATGACCTAGCTTTATCGGCTGAGCAAACAGCATGTTTTACCTCTTGCGGTCTATCTTTTTTGTATATTGGCTGAAGGTTCATACCAGTTATATTTGAACACATCTCAGCAATTTTGTTTATGGTAACAAATTCCTCATCTGGTCCGATATTTATTGTTTGTTTGTTTAAATTTTTTTGATCTAACATTGGTATTAAACAGCTCAAACAGTCATCAATATAAGAAAAACATCTAGTTTGATTGCCGTCACCATAAATAATTGGAGCTTTTCCTTGAAGCATTCTATTTATCATTATTGAAACTACGTTCCTAAAAGGGTCGTCATATTTTTGTCTAGGTCCAATAATATTGTGTGGAACCGCTATAACCCATTCAATATTATTTAATTCACAAAGATTTTTTAAAACTTCTTCAGATGCAACTTTTGATATGGCATAAGGATCGACCGGCTTTGGTAACATTTTTTCTGAAAATGGTGCCTTCTGATCTCCATATCGTGCCATTGAAGAACAAAAAATTATTCTTTTTACTTTTTCATTAACTGCAGCTGAAAAAATTGAAACCGATGCCAAATAATTATTTTTTGTAATTTCATATGGTGAAAAAACAGAAAGTCCCTCATGCGCAGTAGCGGCGCAATGATAGACAACTTCAATGTCTCTCATAACAGACTTAACCTTTTTAAAATCACAACAGTCAAAATTATGAAATTCTATATTTTGAGGTACATTATCTTCATATCCGCCAATCATATTATCTAAACCTACAACTGTATGACCTAAATTCACCAAGTTCTCTGCTAAATGTGAACCCAGGAATCCGGCTACCCCTGTAACTAAAACTTTTTTACTTTTCGTTGGCATGAGGTTTTTATATCTAAAATACTATATTTATCAATTAATAATTATTTTTGGTCTATACCATGATTTTTTTCCAATCATTGAATTATATATTCCAGAGAAACGTTGAAAATATATTTTTCTTTTTTTAGTTTTGAATATTAATGTATAAAAAATCATTTTAATAATTGATGATAAAAATTTTCTACTAATTTTAGCTAAAGCTTTAAAATATCCATTGTGTTTCTTGTTAAAATAAAATGTTGACCACATCCAGTGCCAATTTCTTGAAAGCTCCATTTCAAAATTTATCGACTTATTATGAGAGCTTCCTCCAATATGGGAAATCAAAATATTTTTATCCAATAAAATTTTCTTATTACTTTCCTTTAACCTCTTACACAAATCAATTTCCTCAAGGTAAATAAAAAAATTATCATCAAAGAAACCAATTTCTTTAAATTGGCTAAGGTTTAAAAACATGGCAAAACCCTTTAAACTATTCACTTCAAATATTTGCTCTCTTTCGTTTGTAGTATCATTATTTTCAAATTCATTTTGCTTTGCAGGTCCCAATATGGAAAAATCTTTAATCTTTTCTGCAGATAGTAAAAAATTATTTAAAGTATTTTTTTCAATTATTGCGTCAGGATTAAGAATTAAAGCGTACTCACTTTTAACTTTTGAAAGACCTAAATTATTACCTTTTGCATATCCTAAATTCTCACCAGTAAGATAGCAATCAACATTTATATATTTTTTTTCAAGCATTTCTTTGAAGTTTTTATTATTTGAATTTTCTATTATTATTACTTTAAATTCTGAGCTGATAGCATCTAAACATTGAAAAATTTTATCTTCGCTTTGAAAAGTATTAATAACTATTGTAATTTTTTTATTATTCATCTTAATTATTGATTTAATTAACTAACTGTCTTATTACATTATATATTAAAAAATGTCTCTCAAAGTAAAATTTTAAATGAAAAAAATTATTGTTACTGGCGGAAATGGATTTATTGGCAGCAACTTAATCAACTTTTTGATTAGAAAAAATTACTTTGTTGTTAACATCGATAATTGTAAGTATACAAAAAAACCATTTTTACTAAAAAATGTAAGTAATAAAAAATATAGATTTCACCCACTTGATATAAATAGTAAAAAAATTTTGAATTTAATGAAAAAGTATCGCCCATCTGCGATATTTAATCTTGCAGCAGAAACTCATGTGGATAGGTCTATTGAAAGACCAAGAGATTTTATAAATTCAAATATATTAGGTACATTTAATATTTTAGAACAACTAAGAAAATATAATAAAAAATCAAAAAAAAAAATCAAGTTAATACATATTTCAACTGATGAAGTTTTTGGTGATTTAGAAAAAAAAAATAGATCAAATGAAAAAAGTCCTTACCGTCCTAGTTCACCTTATTCTGCAAGTAAAGCTAGCGCTGATCATCTAATAAAATCTTATTGTAGAACTTATAATATAAATGCTGTAATTTCTAATTGCTGTAACAATTACGGACCAGGTCAATTTCCTGAGAAGTTAATACCGACTTTAATTTTCAATATTCTTAATAATAATTCTATACCAATTTATGGAAGAGGTAAAAATTCAAGGGAATGGATACATGTTGAAGATCATTGTAAAGGTTTACTAGCTATTTTCAAAAAAGGGAAAAATGGTGAAAGTTATAATATAGGAACTGGTGTGAATATAAGTAATCTTAATTTAACCAAACTTTTATTAAAAATTGTAAGTAAAAAATTTAAGGTTGGGAATCGAGTGAAAATAAATTTCGTAAAAGATAGGCCTGGACATGATTTAAGGTATGCTTTAAATAGCAGAAAAATATTAAAGATGCTTAAGTGGAAACCCTCAAAAAAATTTAAAGACGGTCTAGAAGAAACTTTTAATTGGTATTATTTAAATTTTAATTTCTTCAAACAATTTTCAAAAAAAAAGTTTTTTAAAAGGCTTGGTTTGAAAACATGATAAAAAAAGGAATTATCTTAGCTGGCGGTCTTGGAACAAGAATGAGTCCTTTAACTAAAGCTGTTAATAAACAATTGCTTCCAATCTATGATAAACCTCTAATATTTTATCCTTTATCGGTTTTAATGTTAGCGGGTATAAGAGATGTACTAATAATTGTAAATAAGGGTCAATTATATCAATTTAAGAGTATTTTGAAGGATGGAAAGAGATTTGGAATAAAGATATCTTACCTTGAGCAGTCTAGACCCAAAGGACTTCCTGACGCTTTTATCTTAGGTGAAAGATTCATAAAAAAAGATAAAGTTGTTTTAATTTTAGGTGATAATTTTTTTTACGGACAAAGTTTAACGAAAAAATTAAAGAGTTGTATTAAATTAGTATCTGGATGTAAAATTTTAGTGCATCCAGTTAGTAAACCAGAATTATTTGGTGTTGCCGAAGTAAATAAAAAAAATAAGATCTTATCGATCAAAGAAAAACCTAAAAACTCTCGATCAAATTTAGCAATCACTGGACTTTATTTCTTTGATAATAAAGTGGTAAATTTAAGTAAATCTTTAAAACCCTCAAGAAGAAATGAATTAGAAATTGTTGATCTTTTGAATAAATATAAAAAAAAAAAATAAATTAAAAGCTGAATATTTAGGAAGAGGTGGAGCATGGTTAGACACTGGGTCAATTGATGATTTTTATAATACTTCTGCATTTGTATCTGCGCTAGAAAATCGACAAGGTTTTAAAATTGCTTGCCTAGAGGAAATTGCTTTTAAATCTAAGTGGATAAATAAAAAAGATGTTAAGGAAGCTATAAATTTTTATGGAAATTGTATTTATTCAAATTATTTAAAAAAACTTATTCGATAAATGTTGAAAAAAATTATTGTAACTGGCAGTGATGGTAGATTTGCTCAAGAATTAAAAAAAATAAAAAGCAAATATAACTTCATTTTTAGAAATAAAAGACAACTAAATATTTTATCTATAAAATCAATTAAAAAAAATTTTTTAAAATTGAAACCTGACTGTGTTCTTCACTTAGCAGGACTATCCAGACCTATGTCAATACATGATTATCAGATTAGCAAAAGTATTGACTTAAATATAATCGGAACTTCCAATTTAGTTAAAGTCTGTAACGAATATAAAAAAAAAATAATTTTTTTTTCTACAAGTTATGTTTATCCAGGAATTAAAGGAAATTATAAAGAGACAGATCCCCTTCTTCCTTGGAATAATTATGGTTGGTCTAAACTTGGTGCAGAATCAGCAGTACAAATGTATAAAAATTCATTGATTATAAGAGCTTGTATGACTGAAAAACCTTTTACACATAAATTTGCCTTTTCAAATGTTAAATCTAATTTTATTTTTCATGATGAATTTGCAAAAATGTTTTTAAAGATTATTAAATATAAAGGAGTTATCAATATTGGTGGAAAATCTCAAAGTATTTATAAATTTGTAAAAAAACAAACAAAAGGTATAAAGGCAAAAAAATCAAAAGGGGAACTACCTTTAAATATTGATATGAATTTAAATAAACTAAGAAAATTGATAAAAAAATGAAAATTATAAAAACAAAAATAAAAGACTTATTTATAATAAAACAAAAAAATAATATCGATAAAAGAGGAAGTTTAAGAGAAGTTTTTAATCAAAAATTATTTAAAAATAAAAAATTTATATTTGAATATTGCACAACTTCAAAAGCTAATTCTTTAAGAGGTTTTCATTTTCAATTTAATTATCAACAAGCAAAATTTGTAAATGTCTTAAAAGGGAAAATATTGGATTGTGTTGTTGACTTGAGAAAAAATTCAAAAACATTTGGTAAATCTTTTAAAATAATCTTGTCTGATAAAAACTGTTTAAGTTTATATGTCCCTGAGGGTTTTGCGCATGGATATTATAGCTATGAAAAAATGAATATTGTGTATTATAAGTTAACCAATTATTACAAACCAAAATTTGAAAGTGGAATTAATTTAATGGACAAAACAATTAAAATTAAATGGCCAACAAAAAAATTTATAATTTCAGAAAAAGACAGAAAATTAATGTCTTTTGAAGAATTTTGTACCGTGCATAGGAGTTTATAAAATGAGAGTATTTTATGGAAAAGCTGTATACGACAGTAAAGAGATTAAAGCATCAATAAATGTTTTAAAAAAAAAATCGTTAAGTTTGATTGATGGGCCTTCCGTCAAGGAACTTGAAAAAAAAATAGCGAATATTTTTGGCAAAAAATTTGGATTAATGGTTAATTCAGGTTCATCTGCAAACCTACTAGGTTTAGCTTCATTTGATTTTAAAAAAGGATCGGAAATAATTACTCCAGCACTAACTTTTTCTACAACGGTTGCTCCTATTTACCAACTTGGTTACATACCGCATTTTATTGATGTGGAAAAAAATAATTATCTTGCAGATCTTAGTCAAATTGAAAAATGTATTAATAAAAAAACAGTAGCAATTATGATACCCAATTTATTAGGTAATGTTCCTGACTGGGTCAAAATAAATAAAATTGCTAAAAAATATAATTTAAAAATAATTGAGGATTCTGCAGATACGATAGGATACAAATTTAAAAATAAAAATTTTGGTAAATATACTGACGTAAGTACAAATAGTTTATATGCATCACACATTATAACTGGTGCCGGCTCAGGTGGAGTAGTTTGTTTTAATGATAAAAAACTATATGAAAAAGCAAAACTATTGAGAGGTTGGGGAAGATCCTCTGCAATTTTCAATGAGTCCGAAGGAATAAAGTTAAGATTTAATAAGAAAGTAAGCGGAATCCCTTATGATGGAAAATATATTTTTTCAGCTATGGGTTATAATTTTTTACCTTCGGAAATTTCAGCAGCTTTTGCTTTAGAGCAAATTAAAAAACTTAAAAAAAATATAAATACAAGAGAAAAAAATTTCAAAAAACTTTATAATTTTTTTAATAAATTAAATTATTTTTTTGAATTGCCCCAACAAAACAGGCACTTAAAGACAGCTTGGTTAGCTTTTCCTTTATTAATAAAAAATCAATCTAAACTTACTAGAAAAAAATTACAAATTTTTTTAGAGCAAAATGGTATACAAACAAGAACTATCTTTACAGGAAATATTTTGCGACAACCAATTATGCAGAAGAAAAAATACAAAAAATTCAATAAAAAGTTTTATAATAGCGACAATGTTATGAAAAATGGTCTTCTGATAGGTTGTCACCATGGACTTTCTCCTAAAGAAATAAATTACATGATCAAAAAGTTTAATACCTTTTTAAATAGATTTAAGAAATTTTAGGTCTATAAGAAGATTTTTTATTCAAAATACTATTTATTATTCCCAGTAGCTCTGCTTTTGAATTTTGGTACATTTTTGCATCTCTACGAATTAGTGATTTAAATAATATTTTTGCTGCTCTAAAAAAATTTGGAGTAATTTTACTCAAAGCATAAAAATAATTGTAATTTTTTTTATAATAATAAAATTTTGACCAACAATAATGCCAATTTCTGTTTTTTCTAATTTCAGACAAATATTTTTCTTCGGAAGATTGTAATCCTAAATGATCAAACTTTAAATTTAAAATTGCAAAAATTTTTTCCCCTCTTCTTAATGTGTTGAGGCACATATCAGTATTTTCAAAATACATAAAAATTCTATCATCCATAACATTATCTTTAAACTTGTCCTTATTAATCACAAATGCAGCACCATCAACCTCTTTGACTTGTATTAGTTGAAAATTATCAACCTCAAAAGTTTTCAAATTGCTATTTTCCATCATGACATAATTTTTGTAAATCTTTTCATCTTTAAAAGTTGGAGCAACTATAGCAAAATCAAATTTTTTAATTATTTTTTCTAATAAAAAAAAAGTTTGTTTTTCAAAAATAACATCTGCCACTAAGCAAAGAACATATTTTGTTGAAGCTTTTCTTACGCCGTAATTTACTCCTCTAGCGTAACCAAGATTTTCTTCAGGAATGTATACCTTAACATTTTTATAGCTCGACTCTAAAAAGGATTTTAATTCAAGATCTTTAGAATTTTCAACAATCAAAATATTAAATTCTTCGGGTATAGATTTTATTAAATTAGATATAAGATGCTGACTTTTAAATGTTACAATTACAATAGTTAAAGACATCTTATATTGTTATTTAAAAAAGATGAGTTAGTAAACAACGTTTTTATTCTTTTAGATTTTTATAATCTGACAGGTCTTTAACGATTATTGGAAATTCTCTAACTTTTGCTTTTTGTGTGAACCAGTATGAGAGAAATCTTTCTGCTAAAAAACCATAGATTCTTTGTAAACCGTATCCCTTTAGGTTATCAAAACCAAATTCTTTTTCACACTTTTCTAACCATGGAAAAATTTCATCATAATAACTTTTTAATAGACTAGTTTTACATATGAACATATTATGAGGATGAAAAGAAGTTTGGGTTTCCATGTAATTAGTAAAACTTATTCTATTTTTCTCGTCTAAAAATTCGATTGCAGTCTCTAGATTTCCTTTACCGTGATATAGATCAAAATGTAATTTTAAATTTTTTTTTTTTTTATTAAAAAATAAATGTGGATTTAATAAAAATTTTAAAAAATAATTTTTTAATATTTTTGTAAATTTATAATTTTGTACTGAAAACTTATTTCCTAAAATACAATCAAATTTACCATCATCTTCCACATTAGAGATAACTAAATTTTTGAGTTCTTCAAATTTTATATCTCTTTTTAAAGAATCTTTTTTTAAAAAAAACTTCCTATATTGACAAAAACCAACCCAATTTGTTTTAATATGATCTATATAATTTTTCCAAATCCAATAATGGAATGTATATTCACCATAATAAGGATTTTTATTTGAGATATTATTTCCTTTTTTATCTGTAAAAAAATTCTCAGAAAATTTTTTATCACCCAAACCAACAGGCACATAAGATAATTCTTTAATAAATTTTTCATGACTAGGGTTAAGTGTGAGGCAAAAAATAGTTGCGTTTTTCATAAATTGAACCGCTGTTTACTTGGTAGCGAGGGGCGGATTCGAACCGCCGACCCCAGGCTTATGAGTCCTGTGCTCTAACCAACTGAGCTACCTCGCCAAAAAAATTATTTATAA
>MDTD01028903.1_pt1 | contig 11561 bp, 13 predicted proteins | sample 811221 | NCBI WGS metagenome assembly MDTD01 (sample SAMN05326646, study PRJNA326480) | marine metagenome | isolation source: seawater | place: Pacific Ocean: South West | collected 2011
ACAGTTTTGCCATGCAGGTTTATCTCCTCAATCGGCGTTTTCAGCAGCATCAGGAGATCATTTGGAGCGGAAGGGGCGCTGTTCAAGACCGTACGATTTACGAAGACAGTATCTTCGCCAAAGTCTGCGTCGATATGGGGCTTATGCATCCAAGGGACTATGAGACGTACGTGAATCTTTTCGAGAACCTTTCGAACTTCATGTGCAGGCCGAGCGCCATTGTCTACCTCGACGTAGCCCCCACAACGTGTTTCGAGCGCATTCAAATGCGGGGTCGTGGCTGCGAACAAGGTATTACGCTGGATTATCTCACCCGCTTGCATGAAGAATACGAAAAGTTCGTGGTAGAAATCAGTGCGATCATTCCCGTCATTCGCGTGGGTTGGGAGGATTTTGGGGATACGGAGCGGATTGCCGATGCGATTACGCGCGAATACCGAGAAGCAACCTACCTACGAGACGTCCAGCTATAGTGCAGGCCTATTGAGGGCGTCCTTGGGCAACCCAACTCTCGATAAGTTGAATCTCCTTGGGCGAAAGGGGAGGAAGACCTAAAGGCATGCCGCGTATTCCAGGCACGGGACTTCCCGAAACTTCGGCATGACGCGCCCAAAGAGCGGCTACCAAAAGGGGCATGTCACGGTAGCTACTTTTACTAAACAGACTCCGTCTTTTGCCCGCTCGATCGATATGGCCCGACGCGACGCCTGCGTAGTCCGAAAGGTTAATGCCACGCGCTGCAAAGCCGAATCCACCCGTATTTCCTGGTCCACCATCCCCGCGCGCATAATCCGGTTCTGAGTGGCAATGCCAACAGGTTTTATGGAGAATCTTCTTCTCGATTTCCTCATAGCGCACCCGCCGTTTGAGCAGCGTCAATCGCTGGGGAACCGGACGCGCCTTGTCGGCTTTGAGGGGTGCCCTGAGAATATAGGCTGCGATATGCCTGGCCTCCTCTGCAGTTAATCCCTCGTTCGGCATCAACGTATCTTTCTTCAAGCTCTTGGGGTTCAACAACCACGCTTCTAAACGTTCCGGCCGAAATCGATCTCTCGTCCAGCGTAGGTCGGGAGCTAGCCGAGTTGCCTTGGCTCGAATCGCGGCCTTCAGCCGAGCTGAAGGTGCTGAACTTTTGAGTGGCGACACACCCGAGAACGAGTGGCAGGACCCGCAGCCTCGGGTGTCCAGAAGGTTCCGCCCTGCCTCCAGTTCACCGCCAGTGAACTCCTTCCCGTCTTCATCAGCGGCGCCAAAGTGGCTCGCAATGCGACGGGCCTCTGACGTTGAGAGATTGAGTCTAGGCATGGATTCGCCGAGTAAGGGGCGCTGCGAGTGCGGCTTCATAAGATACTCGGCTATCCAGGCTCGTCGGAAACGCTCTTGGGTACCAACGAGAGACGGGACGTCGACTAGGTGCCTGATGTTGCGCTTCCACTGACGCAATGCCCGGGCCGGAGCATCGTAACGGTTTTCCTTTATCTCGACATGGCAACCTACACATTGCTTGTCTATCGAGGGTGGCTCAACGTTCTCGATGGTGTGGCATCGATTGCACTCGTACGCAGCGACTAGGGCACTCGCGGTACGCACCTCACCTACGTCGATAGCCTCGGTTGAAGGCGGATCGATGAGGATAAGGGAGAGAAGCAGCCAGGCTGGCATGAGATTCCCCTAGAGCCCCATGAGAGCGTCCAGAACCTCTGTGGGATCCTTTGCCTGCCCATGTGAGTAGAAAAGATACTCCATGTCAGCCCCCTTCAAGACGGCCTCCCAGGGTAAAGCGATTTGACCCTGAGCGTAACTCTCCATCACCGACCAAGTGTCTTGCCATGCATGAGTCCCATCGTGATCGATCAACACCATTGCTGGGTCGAGACCGTGACTTTCCGCCCATGCTTTGCATTCCGCGCCTGTGGGTTGGTTGCCATTGCTATTCTCTCCAAGGATGAAGCGTACTTCGAGGCCTCGGTTTTTATTCTGAAGGTAGAAATTACGGACCTTGGGTACATACTCCTCACAGCTGGAACACCACGCCGCGGTGGCAACTAGCCAAAGGGCAGGTACAGCCCCGCATCGGCTATGAAGATCGATTTTCTCTCCTGCACAATTCTTGAGCTTGTAGTTGGCTATTTTGGAACCTAGGGCCTTGCCGGACCCTTCGGCCACACATGATGCCGTGACAACGCTAGTGTTAAGACTTTGATCGAATTCAAAGTCTGGTACGCACCAGGTTTCCCCTTTAGGAACGTCGTAAGTAATCCCTGTCTTCGGGTCCAAGTAGGTTTCCCGGAATTGCCCTCCCGATAGCTTACCTGTGAGCCTTCCATTCTCTCCGGCCTTTGAGAGATAAACCTGGCCAGAGACCGGTAGGAATTGGCGCTCGCAAGCCTCGCCGTCGCAATTCACCTCAACTCTCGTACATATGTCACAGTTGGCTGGGTCGTGGTCTTTCAGATCGAGAAGCAAGGGAAACACCATGTCCTCTTTCTTCAAGATATCCAGGGTGAATTGTTCAAAGGGCGGTGCCAGCCGATTGGTGGTCGCACGCAAGCGGATCCGAGTAGATGTCTCAAACACTTGGTTGGAGGCTTCGACTCCCGTGGGCACAAAGTCGACCCATGTGCATGCCTCTTCGTTGCTGCAGGTGTGACCCACACAAATAGTGCCACCGCTACAAATCCCGCACGGTGTACCGCAGGTGCTCAAGCCGCAACCCTCGACCGGGCATTCGCATCCTTCAGCGAGTTGTGGCCCGGTAAGGTTGGAACCAGCCTGCACTGAACCGGAGTCGGTATCGCATCCTCCCCAAAGCCCAACTGTGCCGATGAGAAGAAAAGCAAACCAGTGATATGAGTGTGTGTTCATAGACCCATCATAAGGCCCCAACAATTCGATTGAAAGGCTTGACCTTGTCCAAGGGCAATCCGACACCGGAAAAATGAGTGGTGTGGGAATGAACCGAACGAACGGTCGATTATCTCAATGTCCGGAGGGCTTCTTTATGACATTCGAACTCGCAATAATTAGCGTTCTGTCCCTGAGCAGCATGACGGCCGAGGTCTCAGCGGAGGTCGATGCATATCCACTCGATGAGGTGAGTCGCAGTGTCGAAATGAGACGAGGAAAGGTGGTTTGCCCAAAACTTCCACTGAGAAAATATAAGGGGACATCGATCCCATACCACCGCAATGTATGGGTACATCCCGCCTTTATCGAGCGACTCAAGCGATTCGAATCCGTCGCCATTGACGTCGCCAAGGAGGTCTACGGAAGGCCACCTAAGCGAATGAAGCATATCGGTGCTTACAACTGTCGTAGAATCGGTGGGTATCCGCAGTACTTGAGCGAACATGGCTTGGGTAATGGGATTGATGTTGCTGGTTTCGATTTTGGTCCACTCCCTCGAGAGGACAGGCGCCTGTCCAAGCTGCCGAGGCACCTTCAAAGGAGTTTCAAGGTCCGCCTCGGAAAGCATTGGGAGGGAACAGGTAGAAACAAGGAACACAAACGCTTCTTGCACACCCTTGCGAAGCGCCTAGTGGCCAGGAAAGATATCTTTCGTGTGCTTTTAGGTCCTTCTTTCCCGGGTCATAAAACACACTTTCATTTTGACGTCGCACCGTGGAGGTTAGTGGATATCTGGTGATCAGTTTCGACGCGGTTGGGCTTGATGGAATCCTGCGAAGCGTTATTCTTTGATCTCAAACAACGGAGGGCCTTCGTGCGTCTTATAGCTCTAACTCTTTTTGTACTTTTCACTTTAGGTGTCACTGCCACGCAAGCCAGCGCACATTGTCAGGTGCCTTGTGGCATCTACGATGATGCCGCCAGAATCCAGGCCATGCGCGAGGACGCGTCTACGATTCGTAAGGCCGTGGTCAAGACCAACGAACTCAGCAAGGATACCAAGCGCAACATCAACCAGATCACGCGATGGGTCACGACGAAAGAAGAGCATGCCACGCGAATCATCAAAACAGTTTCAGAGTACTTCCTGACTCAGAAGCTCAAGCCAGTCGATTCAAAAGATCCGAAGTACGCGGCATATCTTCAGCGCTTGGCTGACCACCACCAGGTCATGAGGTGGGCGATGAAAAACAAGCAGCAGTTGGAATTAAAAACAGTCGCCCAACTCGACAATGCTATCGATGTGATTGCGAAGCACTGGGCCGTGAAGAAGAAGCGCTGTAAACACTAAGTGTTGATTGACACACACCGCTCGCTGAGGTTACGTCTTCAACCTACACTGTAAGGAGTATTCCCATGGCTAAGCGTCTTGTCGTTGGTCTCGTTATCTTTTCTTGTGCGGGTCTTTTGGGGGCCTGCGGTAGCTTCACGGCTGCGAAAAAGGGGGACTGCAATCCAGGACGCACATGGGTTGCTCCAGAGAAGGTCGACGGTAAATGGAAGGATGGCCACTGCAAGAACAACTAGGTTCTATGCTCGCAGTTTTGCCCATTCCTTATCGCCATACCCTGCATCCCTAGGATGCTGCCTTCTTCCTGCGGTTGCGCTTTCTCTTCGCCGCGGCTTCTTTGAGACCGTTGATGAGCGGTACCTGGTCGTCCGTGATGCCAGGGTCGATGTCGTGCTCTTCACTGAAGCCTGAGCCCTTCACGAGTACGTCGAAGGTACGCTTGAATCGCTCACTTAACTCCTCACTTTGGCCTACGCTTGGAAGTGTCCACTCAACCGCGACATCGGTGTACCGTTGCAGTATCCGGTTGGCTAGGTCACGTTTCGCTGGATCGATAGCCTCGAACACTTCATTCAGGGCCTGGAGTTGCTTGCCACGACCGATGTCGATCATGTCCCGAGGGTCAATTCCGAGCTTTTCTAGATCCTTCCTGATGGTGTTCTGCGTGATGACTTCGAGCGTCAGGAGCTTCATTTGGAAAACAAAGAGGTCCAAGCGCTCTGCCGTGGACATGTCCTTGATTAGCGCCGGAAGGTAGCGGAGTCCGAGCGCAACATGCCGCGCCTCATCTCGCTCGTAGTAGGGCAAGAGGTGAGTTAGGACTGGCTCAACGTTGATGCCTCGGATGACTTGGAAAATGGTTAACGCGACGGGCTCGACCATCAACTGCATACCCAGGAGCTTCTTGGCCAAGCTGTCGGTGTTCATGACCTCAAGAAGTAATTTCTCAGCCCCGTCTGGCATCTTGTCAGGAAGTGCGTCTAGCTCCTTCAGGTAGTCGTACATGACGTAGAAATGTCGCGCCTCGTCGAAGGCTTGGCTCGTTGCCGCCATCTTTGCCTCAAGGCAGTCGAGCTCGTCCGCCAACTGAGCGCTGATACGCCATGCTGCAAGTTCGCCCCACAAGATAACCGAAAAGATTCGGCCAAGGGACTCCTTCGTGGACTGGTCGACATTGGGCTGACCATGTTCCTTGATAAGGGTGGACAACACCTCTTTCCCGTCCCACGAGAGCTTCTGACCTTTGTGGTAGATGCGTTCGAGAACGTGGGCACTTCGGGCGTCGACACCATAGCGGTCGATATCAAACATTTCATACGGGATCGTACGTTTTGGTTTACGACCAAGAACTTTGGAGAGCGATTGCATTATTCCTACCATGTCTTGTCCCCTTTGAGCATAGAGCGCGAAAGCAACCTTCCCAGATCTCGGTAGGATTCACGTACCTTTTCGCGTTCATCTTCGCAGGCTGCAAAGACGAGTCCTGCAACCGTTCCATTTAATTGTACCAAAAGAAGACGAGCGAGGCGATCGGCAGGGATAAAAAGTGCGCTCGTTAGGTTGCCGAGTACGTTTTCGAAGCCCTGAACAATGATGGATACGACCTCTTCGTGGAAGGTCGACAACTGTTCGGCAAGCACCGGGTTCTTATTCACAACACCACGAAATTCCAACATCAAGGAGACTTTCTCTAAGTCCCCTTCCACGAATTGCAGTACCTCGTCGAGAACCACCTCCAGTTTCTCACGTGAGCTGCTATCCAAATCGGTAATCTTCTCCAGCCGGTTAAGGAAATCGGTACAGGTCGCCAGCACAACGCGCATGTAAAGTTGTTCCTTGGATTTGAAATGGTAGTGCAAGAGCGCCTTCGATACGCTCGCGTCCCGGGCGATCTTATTCATCGAAGAACCATCGTATCCGTTTTGGCCAAAACATCGTCCAGCCGAATCCAGGATCCGCTGCACGGAATCGTGTTGTGTGTCTTGTCTTGATGCGACCATCTGAAGCCTCCAACATGTTTAACTGACCGGTCAGTCGGGAAAACAATACACATGATTTTCGTGAATCCAAAGCAAAAGCCTGAAAAAGTGTTTCCGGTTTGTATCCAACCGGAGGGAGTTATCGTTCCTTAAAACACAGCGGAGGGGCTTGTGGAGTTTGTACTCTTTGATATTGGTGGCGTTCTTTGCGACGTCGAACCTAAGCGCGCGGAGGCTGTTTGGAGCAGCCTGCAACACGGCAACGAATCTATCATGACACTGATGGATTCGAGTGGGGCGAAACCACGTGGTGACGTCGGTGCGCTCGATGCCCAGGGCATGGCTTCATGTCTGAGTGACTACATCGGTACGAACGTTAGTGAGCAAGAACTACGAACTGTGTGGGGAGCGATGGTCCAGTGGCGCCCGTTCGTTAAGGAATTAACGGCAGCACTTAACGTACCCTATGGTGTGCTCTCGACGATCGATCCGATCCATTCAGACTCCCTGGGAGACCTCGAGGGGGCAAGTCCGATCGTCTATTCCTGGAAAATCGGCGTAGCAAAGCCCCACAAGGAGGCCTTCATGAAGGCGATTGCGGCCTGTCCCTGCGAGCCCAAGGAGATTCTTTACCTGGATGATCTCGAGGAGAATGTTGCAGAAGCGAACCGGTGTGGGATGGTTGCGGTGCAGGTTAAAGATGAGCGGGAGATAAGACGCGCCCTGGGAACAATGCTCCGGTAAAGGGAGCCGGAGAATGCTTGCTACGGCCACTGGAGGTGATAGGCTCCCACAGTGCGTCGATGTGTTGCTTCACTGATGAAGTGACATTTAACTGTGAGGCGATGTGTACAGAGTTCAAGTCCGGCCTAAAGACGGGGACCCCGTCATTCTTACGGTATCAGTCTATGCTGACTCATGGACGGACGCCGTGAAGCGTGCTGTGCGTTGTCTTACCGATGAAATGGTAGCGGAAGATCGTGATGCAATTGGTCGGAGCGAATTTCGCGTGATTGATCCATCGACTGGCCACCACTATGTGGTTCGCTCGCTGGCCGATCTGCAGGCCCAGAGCATGCGCAATGCGTCGACACCCGTTCCTGGTGAGGATTTGAGTGCAATGTCCTCGATTCCACAGAAGGCCAGGCCCGCCGGTGATGTGCTCAAGACGGTCAATAATCCTCGTGGATGGCGACCTCAGGCCGTACCGCAGGCCGCTGAAATGGCGCCTAAGATCCAATCGGACCGTTTGAGGCCCACCGGAAAAGGCATAGAGCGCACTCCCGGACCTAAGGCGACCCGTGGACAGTTCGCGAGGGTTGTTGGTTGGACTAGCCCTTCTGCGGAGGTCAGTGAGATAGTCTCAAAAGCCGTCGATATGACGTGGGAGCACATTCCATGCGAGGCTGTGCAGTGTTTTGTACCAACGGAAGGTTCGAATTGCTTCTCGGTCGCCGCGTCGCGAGGTGAACCGGGCTCCGTCATCTTGGGGAGCCGTATTCAGCTGCCGCCCGATCTCACCGAGCTAGCGAACTCTGAAGTTGAGCCTGTTGCATTCGAGGCTGAGGATATGCGCTTCATTTACGAACACAAGTCCGGAGCGATCGTGTCCCAGCAGGCGCTCGCGGTGTTGTGGGTGCCCGTGGTCGCTGCTGGTGACTTGTTGGCAATTTTGGTGGCGCTCAATCCGAGGGAAACATCCGAATTTACCGACGGCGATCTAAACGGGGCAGTCTACCTGGCGGAAACGCTTGCGAGACGCTTGCATGGTGCGCCATGACCGGGTTTCAGGCGTCTCATGCAGATTGCCTCGCTGATACCCAACACCTTCCGGGTTTGAAGAGTAATCGTTTCCTAGACTGTTTTGGATCGACAAGTACCGTGTAGACGAGTTATTTCGGTATCGAACGAATAAGGAGACTCGATGAAAATCTCATTCAAGACAGGCAAGTTCGCTCTAGTTTCTGCAGCTGTGTTGTCCATGGTTATGGCCGGCGGGCAAGCTTCGGCGCAGATTATTAACGTCCAGCCGATTCTGGGCTCTGCTGATGAAGAAGGACTGCAGGCTGAAATTGGTGGGTCTGTGGATTACAAGACCGGAAACGTGGAGCTGTTGATTGCAAAGGGTTCGCTCCTTGCTACGTACCGTAGTGGTGACCATCGGCTCATCTCCTCCTCGATGGGTGAAGTAGGTCTGAAGGACGACACCGAGTTTCTCGAGCGCGTGTTTACGCATTTGCGCTGGCAGTGGTCGCTGGGTGAGATGCTCACGTGGGAGACCTATGGGCAAGTTGCGAGCGACGAGTACAAGAGCTTGGAACTTCGTGCTCTCGCCGGCACTGGAGCTAGGATAGAGCTTGTGCGTGGACCGGCTGTAAGTGCTGCCGTTGGAATGGCATACATGTTCGAGCACGAGCGAACGTTGGATGGAAGTGTCACCGATCATCATCGTGCGTCACTGTATGCGACGGGAAAATTCGCAGTAAGTCCGCTTTTGGCGTTGATGAATACGACTTACTACCAACCACGATTCGATGCCTTTATCGATGATTACCGCGTGTCGAGCGAAACGAGCTTGTCGGTTCAGTTGACGAAGAAACTGGCACTCTCTCTCGGTTGGAGCATCGCTTACGACTCCGCACCACCATCTGGCGCGGAAGGGCTAGATTCGGCAACAACTGCAGCCGTCAAGCTGAGCCTGTAGATATGATAAGTGCAGACGATATTGTGAGCCTGGTCACGGCAGGCATAAGCGACGCTAACGTTACGCTCGAGGACCTTACAGGTGGGCAAGACCATTGGAAGGCCACCATTATAAGCGACGCGTTTGAAGGTCTTTCTAGAGTGAAGCAGCACCAGTTGGTCTACGGAACTCTAGCGGAGCCACTGAAAGGGCCACTTCATGCTCTTCAGCTACAAACCCTTACCTATGCCCAGGCCAAAGAAGCTGGCCTGATGGAGACCTAATATGGAACGTGATGTTCAAAAAGAAATTGAAGAACTAGTGAAAAATACGCGCGTCGTGCTCTTCATGAAAGGAAGCAAGATGATGCCTCAGTGTGGATTCTCCGCCATGGCGACCCAAATCCTTACAGCGTACACGCGGGACTATACGACCGTGAACGTGCTTGCTGATCCGCTCGTGCGGCAGGGAATTAAGGACTACTCCAATTGGCCGACTATCCCACAATGCTACGTGGGTGGGGAATTCATCGGTGGAAGCGATATTCTTCGCGAATTGCACGAGACTGGAGAGCTGGAGACCCTGTTAGGAGCAGAAGCGGGTTCCTAGGTTAAGGAGCGTTCGACGTGGCCTCTGCATCCTTAAACGCATAATAGTGTTTGAGGACGGCCCGGACGTATCTCTCTGCTCCCTCGAAGGGAATCGTGCCGTCTTTCTTAGCAACCGCTCCGGGGCCGGCATTGTACGCACTAAGTACGCGCACCATGTCACCTTTGTACTTGTTGGCTAATCGGCGCAGGAACTTGGTGCCGCCCATAATGTTCTGCCTTGGATCCCATGGGTCATTCACGCCCAGAGCTTTCGCCGTTCGCGGCATAAGCTGCATCAATCCCATGGCACCAACGGGGCTTTTCGCACGATAGTTGAAGTTGCTTTCAACTCTTATGACCCCTTTGATGAAACTCCTTGGGATCCGGTACTTTGCGGCGGCATCTTCGATGTAGGTCGCGTAGAGTTTCATCCTTTCCGAAACAGTGATTTTATCCGGTGAAATAATCGCAGGCTTCCCCGGTGCTGGGCGATACACTTTTTTAGGCTGTGTTGCCTTGGATGTCTTGGACGGCTGGGGAGTCTCGCCACCGCACAGCGTATCGGTTTTATAGCGGACCATACAGGATATGGATGCTCCGTTTGTCGTGGTTGCAGAAATCCACGTATTCGTTGGCGCCTTTTTGAGCCTTGTGCGCGATTTCTTAGAGAGCCTCTGCCACTTAGGACCGCAGTTGGTGAACATGTCTGTAACCGGATCGACAGCGTCGCGCTTTTGGCATGAGATCATGTAACGCGCACTTGCGGGCAAGGCCCACACGGAGATAAGGATTAGTGCTATGATTAAGCGTTGCAGCATTCCTGTCCTCGTTCCACCTTGATGCCAGGCGCCATCATACTTATAAGAGACTTAGCAACCAAGAAAGATAGGTCCCGACCGTGGCTTCTACGGATAGACAGCTTGATGAACACTCCTTTGATTCCCTCGTGATTGGGAGTGGTAGTGCTGGCTTGATGTACGCACTAAAGGTCGCGGAACATGGCACCGTCGCTGTTCTGACGAAGCGTGGCAAAGTCGAGTCTAATACGCGGTGGGCCCAAGGGGGCATCGCCGCAGTTATGGGGGCTCATGATAGTTTCGAGTCCCACATTGCAGACACCATAAAGGCCGGTGACGTTCTGAATAATCCGGAGGTCGTGCGTGTGTGCGTCGAGGAAGGGCCGGATCGCTTGGCGGAGCTTCTTTCATTGGGCGTGAGCTTTACCTACCGAGAGCAGGAGGGGCAACTCGACCTGACACGTGAGGGTGGTCACTCGGAGCGTCGCATTGTCCATGCTAAGGACATGACTGGTTTGGCCGTCATGGAGTCGCTCATTCAGGCTGTGGATGAGCACCCCAATATCGCGGTGTTTGAAGACCACCATGCTGTCGATCTGATTACGCGGCTAAGGCTGGGGCTTCCTGGCCCGGACCGGTGCCTAGGTGCGTACGTGCTTAATCGCAAGCTGAGAAGGATCGAGACGTTCGTGGGGAAGGTGGTGCTATTGGCCACGGGCGGAGCCGGGAAGGTGTATCGCTACACCTCGAATCCCGACATTGCGACGGGTGACGGCATAGCGATGGGATGGCGGGCCGGGGCCGATATTGCGAACATGGAGTTCTTCCAGTTTCATCCCACATGCTTGTACCACCCTGGCGCCAAGAACTTTCTGATTACGGAAGCGTGCCGGGGGGAGGGGGGTATACTTCGTACACTTGACGGCGAGGCCTTCATGGCGCGCTATCATCCCCAAAAAGACCTGGCGCCGCGCGATGTCGTCGCACGGGCCATCGATGCAGAACTGAAGCGGTTGGGTGATCCTCATGTCAACCTCGACATGACGCATCTTGAGCCGGACGAATTGGTCGATCGATTTCCAGGCGTACATGGGAAGCTTATGTCACTTGGCATCGACATGAGGCGTCAACCGATTCCAGTCGTTCCAGCTGCGCACTACTGCTGCGGGGGTGTTTGCACAGACGATTTCGGCCGAACAAGCGTACCCGGACTCCTGGCAGCGGGAGAAACGGCACATACGGGTCTACATGGTGCCAATCGCTTGGCTTCGAATTCCATCTTAGAATCCCTTGTTTTCGCTCATCGGGCTGCCT
>MDTD01170897.1_pt1 | contig 11561 bp, 12 predicted proteins | sample 811221 | NCBI WGS metagenome assembly MDTD01 (sample SAMN05326646, study PRJNA326480) | marine metagenome | isolation source: seawater | place: Pacific Ocean: South West | collected 2011
CCTTCGCAATAATTACCAGGCAGCGTTTTATAATATTTTTACTTTAATAAGTAAACAGGCTTTTTTTGTTAATTTATATGGATTGGTGGGCGTGATAAGAATTGAACTTATGACCTCTTCGATGTCAACGAAGCGTTCTACCACTGAACTACACGCCCAGATACGCAATATATTCAATTAAATATTTAATTATTTAATTGATAAACTGCTCAAAGTTATAGATATTTTTATTTTTCTCAAACACTTTTTTTTTCATCAAATTTTTTAAGAACATCGTATTTGAATATCAATAAAGGATTTTTCAAAATTATAATAATTATATTTGCTAAACTCATAAAAAAATTTTCTTTTAGGTTTAATAAATTCAATTTGATTTTGTATATATCAATAATAATTTTAAGAATATATATTTCATTCTTTTCTAAGTTATTAGAATTAATAATTTTTTCACTTATGTTTATATTTTCCTCAATTGTGAGCTTTTTTAAAGTCTGAGATTTAGACATATTATTATTTGGTTGATAAATGAAAGTTAAAAATTCTTTTATTACATGTAAGTTGCCCTCATTAATTAATTTTATTGTCAAATCATAATCTTGAGCAAATTCAAGTTTATCAGAATACCATCCAACTTTTTCTGCGTGAACTCTTTTGTACATTATTGATGAGTGTGGTAATGAGTTTTTAAGTTTAAGTCTTTTTTGTAATTGATTATCATTTAAATCACTTGCAAAAATATGCGAGAGATTATTATTATTATCAAAAATTTTTGTATAAGTACTACATATTGAAATTTTTTCATTTTTATTAAAAGCCTCTACTTGTTTATAAATTTTTTTAGGATGAAAAACATCGTCTGCATCAATTATTGATATTAAGTCTCCCTTTAATTTTTTTATTGCTTGAATTCTACTCTTGCCTAGTCCAATATTTTTTTTATTTTTAAATATATAAATTCTCTTATCTTTATACTTATCTAAAATTTTCAGGGTATTATCTGTAGAAGCATCATCCCAAATAATTAGTTCCCAGTTTGAGTATGATTGTCTTAAAACACTGTCAATAGCTTTGAAAATAAATTGATCGGCATTGTAACAATTTAGCAAAATAGAAACTAAAGGATGTGACTTATGTATATTTGATTTCTCGCTCGCTTTACTCATTATTTTTTAAAATTGTCTAAAGATACAACTAATATCAGAAAATATATTTTCTATAAATTTTTTTGTTATTATTAAAAATTATGAGCTTATTATTTTTAATTTTTTTATAATTAAACAAATTGTTGCCTATGTGAGTAGCCTCAATATATTTCCATATTTTTTTGGTATAACACTCTAAAACAGGTTTTTCTGTAATATGAAAAATATTATAATCTCTCTCTAAAGCTTCAATTACGGAGCCAGTTGCGCCAATAAAAATTGACATATTTTTTTCAATTTTTTTTCTGTGTTTATTCTCTTTAATTGTTTGATCAATTAATTTGACCAATTTAATATGTTTTTTTGATTTAAGACAGCTAGGATGGTTTTTTATCTCTAGTTTTGATAAGTCCATTTTAAGATAATTAATTAAATCAATCAGTGAGCTAGTAATACTTTTATAACTATAAAACTTTATTGGTAAATAGATTTTATTACCCATGTCCTCTTTGATTTTTTTTTGAATCTAGAAGACGGTAAGACCATTAATTCATTTTTTGACCAGCCTAAATATTTTAAAAAAGAATATTTTTGAGACAAACTATTCAAAATTAATTTTTGTGGATGTCCTGACCTTTTAATAAAATTAGACGGTAGCCCTATTGGAAAAGAATGTACAAATCCAACTGTCATTATTTTTGGTTTTATTTCAGAAACCTTTTTAAAAATTGCGTTTTGAAAAGGTTGGCCTTCATATGGTATTAAAACTTTCTTTGCGTTTGCAATATATTTATCAAAATTCTGATATACATAATTGGACAGTAATGAAAAATTCGAAATTTCTTGATTAATAATATTTAATCTTATTTTTCCACTTAATAGTTTTTTAAAAATACTAGTTAAATTGAAAAAGCTAAATTTTTTAATTTCATTTACTATAACTATGTTGTTTGAAATTTTTTTTGGTATTTTTTTATCAAGATAAATTATGTACCATAAAACATTTTTACAATATTGAGATGATACATTTAAATGTTTATCAAAATACTCACCTCTTTTATTAAAGCTTGTATAAGTGCCCCAATTTACTACGATAAACTTAAAATTTTTTAGTTTCTGTGGTTGAAGTGTCTCGAAACCGCTGAACCTAAAGATCTTAATGTAATCAGTGAAAGTGGCATAAAGATAAACCTTGAAAGACGATAATTTATAAATAAAAGAGAGTAATTTTGCGTTTCCTTTAGTTGGAGCAAAAGGACAAAAGTAAAAATAACCGTTTCGTGATAGTTCTAATTCTGTAAATTTTCCAAATTTTAAAAATTTTTTTGCTTTTTTTAAAATTTTCTCTTGTAAAGATGAAATTTTCATTCGCCACCGGCAATTGATATTATTTCATTTGAAATATATGAGTTTTTCTCCGAAGCAAGAAAGTAAATCATATCAGATATTTCTGTTATTTTGGCCAACCTTTTTATAGGTATAAGCTTAATTCTTTGATTGAGATTTTTATTTTTGATTTTTTTATGTAATTTAGTTTTAACGACTCCAACTCGTAAAATATTTGTTAATATATTGAACTTAGCCATTTTTTTTATATTAGATGGAATAAATTCTAAAGAGTTTTTGGCGAACGAATAATTAAAAGTATTTTTACCACCACCAAATTTAACACCAATACTGCTAATGTGCAGAATTCTACCAAATTTTCTTTTTTCCATCTTTTTCAAAAAACTTTTTTGTATTAAAATTGGTATCAAAGAATTAATTTGAATACTGCAGATTAATTCATTTAAATTTGTTTTATCAAAACTTAAATTATCTACATATCCGATAAGATTTATATAAGATGAAATGTCAAATTTTTTAATTTTCCTCAAAATTAGATTTAAGGAATTTCTTTTTTTAAAATTCATTTTAATTATTATTAAATTGTTTGGGTGGTTTTTTTTAATTCTTTTTAATTCTTTTTCATTTGAGTTACTATGGGCAATTACTCTCCATCCATTAAACAAAAATTTTTTTATAGTTTCTGTGCCAATATCTGAACTTCCACCTAAAATTAGTACAGTTTTATTTTTTTTTTCTAACATTTTTGATACTTTTAGATTAACAAATTCAAGATCATAAATTTTTAAAATAAGTTGAGTTCTTTTTTCCCATAAATGTTCCTTGTACATCACATAAGTTACATGGAGAAAATTCTCTATTTGAATTTACCAATTTTTTTCTTATTTGCATTGCTTTAGAGCTGAACCATATATCGATTAGTTTGTTTTTTTCTAAATTTCCTAAAATAATTTTTTTACCCCAATCATGAGGGCAAATTAGAACATCTCCCTGATAATCTAAAAAAAATGTGTATGTTGGAATATAACAAGCTTTTTTTAATGGTTCTTTTAATGCTTTTATTTTAAATTCAGCATTTTCCATAGAGCCTGACCTATTACTTAAAGTAATGCCAAAATCTTTTTCTTCAGAAAAATATCTATGTCGTACTATAAATTGAGAATCTGTCAGATTTGTTTCTAAACATAGAGTCTCCAAATTTTTAGCTTCTTTTTCCCCATCATAGGCGCTTATCAAAATCTTATCTAATCCCGCATTAAATAATTTTTTTAATCTCTTTTTATTTAACACATCGCCATTAGTAACCAATTCGATATTAGTTAACGGAACATATGTTTTTACCATATGAATTAAGTTATAAATATTTTTATCAAGCAATGGCTCTACAAATCCACTATACCTTACTGTACCCATATATTTGAGCTCATGGAGTTCTTTACACAATTTCTCATGTAAATCATTCTTAATAAACTCTTTTTTATGAATAAATGATGGATCGCTCCTAGGGCAAAATGAACATTTCCTATTGCAAATTCCCGACTCACTAATTTCTATTTCAGTTGGAAGTGGGTATGAATGTCCATTATATTTATATAATTGAATCTTTTCCTCTACAGTTTTGGATTTATTTTTTAAATTTGGATCAAGAAATTTTTTTTTCATTTAAAAATTTTTCTACTTTTTTAATATCAGATTTTACATCTACAGCTATACTTGATTTTGAAAGTAAAATCATTTTAATTGGAATACCTATTTCAAAAAATCTAAGTATTTCTATATCTTCAATTTTTTCAAGATAACTTTTTTTTCCAAATTTATAGAATTTATTCAATTCAGATTGATTAAATCCATAGATACAAACTTGTTTAAAATGTTCTATTTTGTCAGTTTTCTTTTTTTTTCCCGGAATTGGCAATCTAGACATGTAGATCAAGTCTGATTTACTGTTAATAACCACTTTTGGCAAATTAATATTATTCTCATTTTCAAAATTCTTCCTAACCTTTGTGTAGCCACAAATTACATAATTCGGATATTTTTTTTTTGCATTAATAATTTTTTTAATATCATTTGGATTTATAGCTGGCTCGTCTCCTTGTACGTTGATAAATATTTTCGATCTAATTTTTTTACTCGCTTGAGCTACTCTATCTGTTCCAGTAGAACAATTTTTCGATGTGAAAATTACATTATATTTTTGTTTTTTAACAATTTTGGCAATCCTTGTGTCGTCTGTAGCTACAAATATGTCTTTTTTTTTTAATAATTTATTACATATTTCTAGTACTCTGATGATCATTGCTTTTCCTAAAATTTTCACTAGAGGTTTTCCAGGAAATCTTGAGGAATTATATCTTGCGGGAATTATAATTGTTGTTTGCATTAGGATTAAATTTTTTTTTGGCTACTTTTTAGTTTGTTAAAGATGAATATTTTGTAGGAGTCAGTGAAAATAATTTTTTACCCTTTAAAATTTTTTTAAATAATTTAAAAATTTGATCTGACTCATCTATGTTAGAATTTGACTCGTTAAAACCATCAAAGCCTGCAAAAAATATTTTTTTATTTTTTATACCGCTTGAAATTATAATACTCAAACAATATCCAACAGCTAATGGTGACGGAATTATACAGTATTTTTTTTTTATAAAAATTTTGCTATTGTAATTAACCATTAAACCATAGTCTAAAATTTGATTTCTTTTTATTTTGATAAGTTTTGTAATTTTTTTAGTTAGCATTGAAAATGGCAATGCAACTTTCGTTTTTGATGAATTGTGAAATTTGATGTCAGAAATTATTCTCATTGGATGACAAGCGACTCTTAAATCAACAAGATTTTCATTAATCAATTTGACAGTATTAAGACAAATTATAAAAGGTTTATGTATCTTTATAAATTTTTCAATTTTATATCTATTTACATTCAAGCTTTTACCAGATCCGATTATAAGAAAATCTCTCTTTTTAAAAATCTCTCTTGGTATAATTTTTCCCTTAGGCCTACGTGAAAGGAATAAAGAAGAATTAATAAGTTTATATGGATTATATTTTCTTGTATCAATATTTTTAAGTTGATTTAAAATCTGATAATAGTCTTTTTTTTTATATCTTTCATCTGATAAAAGTTTTTGAATATATGTAGGATGGATTCTATTTCTGGCTGCAAACGCATAAAAATTGTTTTTTCCCCATTTATATTTTTTTTTTAATTTTAAAAAAAAATTTAAAGTTGAATTATTAATATTTGTTTTATTAAAAAATCTAAAAACATTATAATATCTTAATATTACTTCTGTTCTTAAATTTCCTGGCCCTCTCCCCATCCCTGTTATCGTTGAATCGATCCAATTAACACCATTTTTATGTGCTCTTAACGAATTTTGTAAAGCATATCCAAGATTATCATGCGCGTGAATTCCTATTTGTTTGTTAAAATTTTTTTTAATAATTTGAGTAATATTTTTTGTTTTATCTGGTGTTAATGATCCAAGACTATCTGCAAAATAAAAAATATCGACTTTTGTTGTTTTTAAGAAATTACAAGCTTTAATTATTTTACTATTTCCTATTTCAGAAATTTGCATCAAATTAACAAAAACAATAAAGTTATTTTTTTTTAACCAACCAATCACTTCTTTAATTAAAAATATTTCTTCATAATGGCATGCTAGCCTTACAAATTTTAATTTATTATTTTTATTTTTAAAAATTTTTTTACAATTTTCTAAAGTTGAACGTTTATTTTTAAGAAGATCACCTACATTAATCATTACACCGATTTTAATATTATTGGGTATTTTCAAATTTTGAATTAGTTTATCTTCCGTATAGGCAGTGAGTCCTCTAATTTTTTTATTTTCTAAGAATCTGAATCCTAATTCCACATAACTAATTTTAGTTGAGGCTATTGAATTTAAATAGTTTTGAATATCTTTAAACTTAAAATCCCAATTATTATAATATCCTCCATCTCTTAAGGTGCAATCTAAAATATTTATATTTTTTTCCATCTTAATCTTTTAATAGAGGTAAAATTTTTTCATCAATGGTTTTTTCAAATTTTCGCTCATAAACATAATTGCTAAAATCTAAATTATTTGAATTTCTTAATTTTTTTATAGCATATTCAAATTTATTTTTTTCATTAATATAGATAACAGCCTTGTTGTTCTCAATTATTTCAGAACTTTCCATTTGTTTATACCGTTTTTTATAATCGTATAATATTACTGGAACTTTTGAATTAAGAGCATCCTCAATAGTCCCTGATGATAATGTTATCAAAGTAAGAGTATTTTTTAAAAGATCCTCAATTTTTTTATTTGAAAATATTAAGTATTTGAAATGCTTATTGAAATATTTATAACAGTGTTTAAATTGAGGATGTAATTTAATTATTATTTTCTCATCTATATTTTTTGACAAATCTTCTAGGTAGTTTAATATTTCCCAAAATTCATAAAACATTTCTACTCCAAGAAACTGAAGATTTGAAAAACCCTTTAAAGTTGTTGCAAATAAAATATATTTTTTTTTATTTATATAATTTTTTTTTTTTTGAGAAAAAATTAAATTTCCTGTTTGTAAAGGCTCTCCAATTAAAGAATGAGTGTTTAATGATTTATTCATTATTTTTGATTGAATAGCAAAATATTTACTTTCGCCATTAAATACAGCCTCAGCAATAATCTTTTTATAAATAATATCATGTTCATTAAATGCCTCTGAAATAACTCCATGGGGTATACATAAGGTAGGATTTTTAATGTCTGAGTCTAAGATTGATCCATCCAAACCTCTAGCTACATTTGAAAGTGATAATTTAAAATTATTATCATTTACAAAAGATTTCATAGCGATCATTTTTTGGTTTAAATCGTTAAAATAAAAATTAAGTTTATTATAAAATTTATTCATAAGTGATGAGACATCATACTCATTCTTATAAGTAAAATTTATTTCTTCAATAAAATTTATTTTTTTTATCTTTGAAGATTTTTCCTTGCAGAATTTAACTACTTTTACACCTCTAAAATAATAAATAATATTTTCTAATAAAGGTAAATTAGTAAAAATTGGTAAAAAAATTTGAAAATTTTTTTTTTTAAAATAATAAATAATTCTTTTAAAGTTATAACCTCCATTGCTGATACAGATTTTATTTTTATCATTTAAAGCTTTTATATTTTTTTTTAAATAATATCTGAAAATATTTTTTTTCTTATTAAGTAAATTTTTTTTATGCGTAATATGAATTATTCTATCTGGATAAATACTTTCAATTATTTCCGTACAAAGTTTTGATTTATGAAGTAAATGAAATTCTTTTTTAATTCCCGAAACAATGAAATATTTTATTTTAAATTCTTTGATGAGAACATTTGTAATTTCTATTATTAACGATATGCTATTTAGTCTAAACCTTAATAATCCTAAAATTTCTGAACTTAAACTGTAATTTAATTTTTCCTTAAATTTTATTTGGTTTTTAAATCTTTTTGACTCATTAAGAGCTGTTATATGAAAATCGTTTTTGATAAATTTATCAAAATCAAAAATATTTAAATTTTTTTTTTTACATAATAAGAAAGTCTCTATATCTAATGGAATAAAGATATTTTTTGATGAATTATATTTTTTATAAATAATTTCTAAGTCAGATTTATCTTCAATAAAGCATGCATTTATTTTATCATTATCTTTGATCATAATTATAAAATTTTTCTATTTGGATTTAGATTTTTTTAAACTGTATGAAAAATTGATTTTAAAAATTACATAATTTTAAATCTTGCCTAGATTTTTAGATTTTTTATATAATAATTTTGCAAATTCAAAATCAATTCGATCATTTATATCTATTGAGTCAAATTTATCTAAAGTAATAAATTTTGGCTTTTTGCCAACTATATTTCTAAATAATTTCATATTTTTTTTTTTAATTATGTTTAATCCGAAAGTTAAAGCGCAATAATCATTAGGTAAGTCTTGGGAGTTTGGAGCATTATTAAGTTTGTAATTCAATGGTTTCGTGTTTTTCCAAATAAATGTTTTAAGTCTACTAACTGTGTTAAAACTATCATATTTATTTTTATGTTTTAGAAATGTTTTAAAAAACTTTTCGTAAGTTTTTTTTTTGATGACTGGTGATGTACAAGGGCAATATACTATATAATCGCTATTTACGGACTCCGCAAGATTTCTAAAAAAATCACTACCTGAACATCTTGAGCTAGCATAATAATTTTTTCTTTTATGAAATAAAACTTTGTATTTAATTGCAATTTTTTTTGCTTTTTGAGAGTCGGAGCTAACAATTATTTTATCAATAAATTTTACTTTTTTTAGTTGCTCAATCTTTATTTCTAATAATGATTTATTCTTAAAAAAAGGTAAAAAATTTTTATCTTTTAATCTTTTAGAATTTTTTCTCACAGGAATGATTGCAGAAATTACTGATTTCATTTTATTAAAAATTATTTAAACCTTCTTTTAAGGATTTGAATTCTTTCTAAATTATCGTTTTTTAATTTTATTTTTCTTCTTTTTTGTAATTTTTGCTTATATTTGAGCCATTCTAATTCAAATTTAAATATTGAATCAATTATGAACTTAAAATTGTTCAAAACTCTTTCATTTAACTTTATCTCAATATTTCTAGTTTCTACTCTATCAACTAATTTTTTTTCATATAGTTTTTTAATAAATTCTTTTGAGTTAACTGTTAAAGATCCACCCATTTTTACAAGCAATTTCTTTTTTTTTATTTTTTTTAAAATTTTAGAAACTAAATTAAAAATTTTTTTAGAATCTACTTCTTTTTTTTCTAAATTCAATGAACCCGCAAGGTCTGATCTTCCAATGACTACGCCTGAAAGTTTTTTTAAATTTTGATTATTTAAAATCTTATCTATATTATTGAAAGCTTGGATACTCTCAAGATTAATATAAAGTTTTTGTTTGTTTTTTTTTGTAATTGTTTGCAAAAATTTTTTCAAAGCATATGTAGACTCTACCATTGGGGCAACTATGCCCTGAACTTTTAACCACTCGCAAAAATATATATCATTTTTTGCCTCGCAACCTCCAATTTTAACATTTAAATCTAGCCGTGTTTGTTTTGTAATTTTTCTCATTAATATTAAATCTTCTTGGCTGACACCTTCATCTTCAAGTGATTGTTTGACTGCTGAAATATTATATTTTTTCAATTCTCTTAAAGAATTAATTATTTTACGCATAAATATTATTCAGAAAAAAAATTTTTTTTTCTATTTTGAGACATTATTTGAACTTTTGACTTCCAGTATTCATTTTGGTTGTTACCTTTTTTTCTATTGGTTAATTTTTTTCCTGTTGAAGATGATGGAAAGTCAAAAACTACATAAACAAATTTCCTATCTTTTTTCCCTCTATATTTTGAAACTGCATGGTATGACCAAGGAACATTAAGAGTAAATAAACAAAAATTATTTTTTACTTTGTAAGATTTAGATACTTTTAACTCTTTTTTGGATGGAAAGATGTCATAAGAATTATCTTTGTTTTTTTTGTTTAATTTCATAATTTGAATTTCTCCTCCATTTGAACTATCAGAACTCAAATAGAATAGAATATGAAGCAAATGATCTCTTCTATCTAGATGGGCGCTTTTGATATAACCTTTTTTCATTACTGAGTAGGTAGAATGGTATGAAAATTTTGAATTTTGAAATTTTTTTTCAACATTTTCCTTAATTGATTTTTTGAACTTTGAAATTATTTCAGATTTTAAACTTTTAAATAAAATATTTAATTTTTTAAAATCTTTATTTTTGCTTAATATTTTGTAACGATTAGAGCTTGGTAATAAAGTTTTTTTTGTTTTAGATGAACTTTGAAAGTATATATCTTTATCATGAATATCATTATAACCAGGCAAAATTTTATTTATGCTTTTTAAATATTTTTTTGGTAATAAATTATTTACAGTAAAATATGGAAAAGGTTCTAAGTTTAATTTACTTTGTTTTATCTTTTTTTTTGCTTGACTTAACATTTTAATTCCTCAATTTTAATTATAACCTTATCCTAGCCAAAAGAAACTGTGCTTAATTTTTGCATTATCATATGCATAGTTATTAGCTGTAAATCTTCTGAAATTTGCATATCATTAATCTTAAAATGAACAGTATTTTTTGCAATTGACAGGCACTTTCCACCATCAAATCCTAATATAGCAAAAGTTTTTAATTGCATCTTGTTTCCTGTTTCTAAAGCGTTAATTACATTTTTAGAATTTCCACTACCAGATAATATTACTAGAATATCATCCGGATTAGCTTTAACTTTTAATTGCTCAGAAAAAATATTTTCATATCCAATATCATTTGCTAGACAAGTTAACACCGATGGATTAGCTGTGAGAGCTTCAACTCTAAGACCGCATTTATTTTTCACACCTGCACCATATAAAAAATCATTAGCAATGTGGATTGCATTTCCTGCGCTTCCACCATTTCCACAAAAATAAATATTTTTTTGTTTTTTCCAAGCGATTAAAATTTCCTCATATAAGACCTCTATTTCTTTTTGAAGACTCTCATTTTCTAATGTTTTAAATAATTTTTCTTTATATGAATTTATGTGTTTCTTCATAATTTAGAGTAATTTTTCAATGTCTTTATACCATGTTTTTTTGAAATAAATTGATAAATCATCAATCAAAAGATCATATGACGGTTTACCCATTATCAATTTATGATATTTAACGCCCCACTTTTTAAGTTGTTTTTTTGTAAATTCATAACCAAGTTTTTTTGCTTTGACACTATTATTATTTGTCCTTCCCATAAACCTAGCTGTAAATAAAATTATAATATTTTTTTTATAAAGCTGATTGATCTTTTTAATTGCTAATAAAATTGGCTTTGAATTTTTGTAATCGGAATTTTGAGTTTTACAGATAACATTATCAATATCAAAACAAATCTTTTTTTTAATTTTCATTTTTTTTTATTAGGTTTCTTACAGTTTTTTTCAAAATCTTATTGTTACGATCATACTTAAAATTAAAATATTTGCTTGTAA
>MDTD01034751.1_pt1 | contig 11560 bp, 11 predicted proteins | sample 811221 | NCBI WGS metagenome assembly MDTD01 (sample SAMN05326646, study PRJNA326480) | marine metagenome | isolation source: seawater | place: Pacific Ocean: South West | collected 2011
ATATCTTAGTGATTTATTGGAAATTGAATCAGAAAATGAAGAATATTTTTTACTATTGAAAGCTTTAATATCAGCACTTTTTATTTTATCTCCTGAATTTAAAATTTTAAAAATTAGTTTATTACCTTCGCTTCCGTAATTACTATATATTATTTCATTTTTTTCGAATGAAGGAGTTTCAATGGGAAAAAAACAAAATTTTTCAAATATTTTTTTAAATAAACTTTTTAAGTAATCCCTATTATTTACATCAAAACTGTCAAAATCCCTTGTTCCTTTTGGAATAGTTGGTCTCATTTAAATTTATTTTCATTTGCAAATATATGACTCATAAATTAAATTCTTAATTTTTGTATAAGTTTCTCCCGAATCAATAATTGAACCCATTTTAATTAATTCAAATATTTCAATTTTTCTATCTTTTAGATATTTTTTTTTAGAATAAAATATATTAACATTTTCAGAAAAAATATTTTTTATTATCCATTTCCAAATATTTTTATTTCTTAAATTAAATTCACTTTTTACTGATATAGAAATAAGTTCCATACAATTTAAATTACAAAAGAAATAAAAAACTTGTTTTTTGCTATAGTGTATTAGATAAACTTCCTCTGAGATTACTTTATCCCAAACTAAATCACTGAAATCATCTAAAATTTTATCAACTTTAACTTTGTTTTTTTTTAATAAGCTCCATTTTGGTTTATCAATTGATAATGTTCCTAAGTAATTAGAGAATTCTTTATTTAACAGATTAAACTGTTCTTTGGATAATCTTGCATATTTCATTAATAACAAGATATAAATAAATTTTAACCTGTTTTTTTTGGTACTATTTCAAAATTCTGAGATATAATAAGATCTCTGTGAAGTCTAATCTTAGCTTCATATGTACCCAAAGCTTTGATGTTTTTTCCAGGAAGACTGATTTGATTTTTATTTAATTCAATTTTATTTTCATTAAAAAAATCTACAATATTTTGAGAATTTACAGAACCAAATAATTTGTTTCCACTTCCAACCTTAGAGGTAATAGTTATTTTAATTTTACTTATTTTTTTTGCAATCTTTTCAGCTTCATTAAGAATTTCTTTTTCTTTTTGAGTTCTTTGCTTAAGATTTTCAGAAAGTTTTTTTTTCTCTGAATTTGTAGCTATAACAGCAAATCCTTTTGGAATCAGGTAATTACGCCCATATCCATTTTTAACAACAATAATGTCATCTTTAAATCCTAAATTGTTAACATCTTCCTTTAAAATAACTTCCATTTGATAATCTATTTTAATAAATCTCCTACAAAAGGCATAATAGCTAAATGTCTTGCTCTTTTAATGGCTGTGGAGACTTTTCTTTGGTATTTTAAAGACGTACCTGTCAATCTTCTAGGAAGAATTTTACCTTGTTCATTTACAAATTTAATCAAGAATTCAGGATCTTTATAATCAATATATTTAATACCAGATCTTTTAAATCTACAGTATTTTTTTTTGGTATTAGTGTCAATGTTTAAAGGTGTTAAGTATCTAATTTCACCCTCTTTTTTACCTAAGTTTTCCTGATCAATTTTAGACATAACTATTTTTTACTTTTTTTTATTTTTAATCCTTCTTTTTTCAGCCCAAGAAATACCATGTTTATCTAAACTTACAGTCAAGTATCTCATAACCCTTTCGTCTCTTTTGAATTCTAGTTCAAATTGGTTTATATTTTCACCATTAGACTTAAATTCAAAAAGATGGTAAAAACCACTTTTTTTATTTTGGATTGGATAAGCAAGCTTTTTCAAACCCCAATCTTCTTTACTTATAATATCACTACCTTTAGATTTGAGAAAATTTTCGTATTTTTTCACAGTTTCACTGACCTGCTCATCTGATAAGACGGGGTTTAAAATAAAGACACTTTCATAATGTTTCATATACAATAATTGGTTTGCAAAAATACATTAATACCTCAATTATTCAAAATAATGATAATTTATTTTCATTTTTTTCATTGAGGATCAATGTCTAATACAATTTTTACACTTTTAAAAGCTGAAATAGATTGAAAACTTTTAACAACTTTAATTAAAATTTTTTTTGTTTTGTTCCTACTCATTTTTTCATCATATTTAATTATCATACTGATTAAATGTTCATTTCTGATTTTTGAAATATAAGGAGATACAGGACCCAAAAGATTATTACCAAAAAAATTTTTCAAAACATTCCCGATCCATTTTGATGAGGTTTGAAGATTATCATAATTTTTGGATTTTAAAATCACTTTTATTAACCTGATAAAGGGAGGATATTTAAATAATTTTCTTTCCTCTAATTGGTTAATAATCATTTCTTTAAAATCATTATTGGCTATTTGTTTAATTAATATGTGTTTAGGGTTATTTGTTTGAAGTATAACCTCACCTCTTTCATCTGATCTTCCAGCTCTTCCAGCAACTTGAGATAAAACTTGAAAACATCTTTCATGAGATCTAAAATCAGGAAAATTAATCAAATTATCGGCATTTATTATAGCAACTAACCCAACATTTTTAAAATCCAAACCCTTACTTATCATTTGTGTTCCAATTAAAATATTTGATTTTCCGCTCTCAAAATTTTTAATTATTTTTTCAAAAGAATTTTTTTTTCTAGTTGAGTCATAATCCATTCTTTCAACAGAGGCATTAGGTATTATCTCTTTAATTTTTTCCTCAATTTTTTGAGTTCCAAAACCTTTTACAGTTAAATTAATATCAGAGCACTTTAAACATCTTTTGTTGTATGAATTTGAAAATCCACAATAATGACATATCAATTTATTGGAATATTGATGATAAGTGAGAGTCACATCACAATTTTTACATTTTGGTGAGTATCCGCATGTATCACATTCAATTGACGGCGCATATCCCCTCCTATTTTTAAATATTATTATTTTTTTTTCTTCTTTAATTGTTTGATTAATTTTTTGAATTAACTGATTTGAAAAAAATTCATTATTTTTCCTTTTTCTAATTTCTTCCCTTATATCTACAACTGATATTTTTGGCATTTTTAAACCTTTATATCTAACTAGTAATTCAACATATCCGTATTTTCTCTTAATCATGTTGTTATATGATTCAGCTGAAGGAGTAGCAGAACCTAATAGAGTTTTAATTTTCATTAGTTTTCCTAGATAAATAGCTAGGTCTCTAGCATGATATCTTGGGGAAGGATCAAATTGTTTAAAAGATGACTCATGCTCCTCATCTACAATAATTAAACCAAGATTTTTAAATGGTAGAAATACAGATGATCTTGCACCTAAAATAATTTTTGCATTTGTGTCATTTTTAAAAATCTTAGACCACATTTCAACTCTTTCATTATTACTAAATCTTGAATGATAAACTAATACTTTTGATCCAAATCTGGCTCTAAGTCTAGTAACCATTTGAGCAGTTATGGAGATTTCAGGAACTAAATACAAAACTTGTTTTTTTGTTTTGATAATTTCGTCAATTATCTTAAAATAAACTTCAGTTTTACCTGATGAGGTTACCCCTCTAAATAGAACTACATTATTTTGACGAAATTTTTCTATTATTTCCCTATATGCGACTAATTGCTCCTGAGTCAATGGAAATTCTGATATTTTTTCTTCTAACTCAAAGTTTAATCTAGTCTCAGAAATATTTTTTTTATCGAAAATGTTTTTATTAAATAAATTATTAAAACTTGACTTTGAGGAAGAGGTTTCAATTTCAATTTTTTTTTGACTCACCCAATTAGAATTATTTTTTAAAGCAAAATATGCTAATACAATTTGTTTTTGTTTAGGTGCTTTTTTTTCTAAATTTATTATCAAATTTTTTAGTTTAGATTCAGTTAAATATTTACTATTAATTTTTAAATAAGGTTTTTTTTTCTCCTTATATTTCTCTGTAAACTTTTGTTTAACTATAATATATCCAAGATTTATTAACTGTTTAACATATTTCATAGTTTTATTTGATTGAAATAAATTATTTAATTCTCTAAGACTTAAGTCTTTAATTTTGACAGCTTCGTATATTAAAAATTCTTCATCCGATATCTCATTTGATTTTTTTAATTCATAAATATTACATGTTAAAATTGATTCACTTGACAATAGGTATGCACTAGGAAGAGCTGCTTTCATAACTAACCCAATCGAAGTTAAATAATACTTTGATACCCATTTCCAGAGTTCTAGTTGATTTTTTGTGACAATTGCATCATCGTCAAGAATAGAATGGATCGATTTAGGATCATAAAGATTTGGTTGATTTTTATGTTTTTCAGAAACTATTCCACTGTAAATTTTACTCTTTCCTATTGTTACAGCAACCCTAAAGCCAATTGACAACTTATTGTATTCCTTCAAAGATACTGCATATGTTAAAGTTTTGGGAATAGGAAGAGGGATTATAACTTCAATATAATACATGTTTATTTGTAAGTTTTAGCACTTCTTTTTAATCTGGCTATTGATGTATTTAGCTCAAATCCTAAAAGTAATAAAAATGAATTTATCCAAGTGTAAAGCATAAAAATTAATAATGCTCCAATTGAACCATACAATTTATTATATGTGGAAAATTTTTCAACGTAAACTCCAAAAAAATAAGTACTTAATAAAATTAGGAATGTAGTTAAAAAGGATCCAGGTGAAAAAAAACTTAATATTTTTGACTCTATTGTTACATAATAATACAAGAGAGATATTGAAAAATAGACAACAACGATTAAAAATAAAATTTGACCTAATCTAATCAATTTTAAATCAGATGAAATTATATTTTGAAGATTATTTAAAATATAAATTTCATAATAAACAAAGATAATTATACCAAGCAACAAAAAAAATGCTATCAGAAAACTAAAAAAAACTGAAAAAATATACTGATTAAAGAAACTTCTGGTTGATTTTACGTGATAAGACTCTTCAAAACTTAAAAAAATTGAGCTAACACCATTTGCAGTTAAAAAAATTGATAAAATAAAAACTGATGACAAAAGACCAACTCTTGGCTTACTTTGAATATCAAGAAAAATTTCATTAAAAAAGATATGTGTTTCCTTAGGTAAAATTATTTCAATGAAATTAAATACTAAAGTATCCAGATTTTCAATTGGAATAAATGGTATTAAATTTAAAATAAAAAGTAAAAAAGGAAATAATGCCATAAAAAAACTGAATGAAATACTTCCTGCACGTGTTGTCAGGGTTCCATTTATTATTCCTAAAGCATACATTTTTAAAAAATCAAAAAATGATAAACCATTTAATCCTGGAAGTTTTGTTAATTTTAATAAGTTTATTAATGATTTATATAACTTAAGAGATTTAATTTTTTTTTTTGCTATCATCTAACAAATTTAATAATCTATATTGACATGAAATTTAAGTGTATTGAAAAAATATTTTTTAATTATTAATAATGGAACTAGTTATTCTTTGTATTGGTAAAACTAGAGAAATAAATCAAAAAAAAATCATTGAAGATTATATCAAAAAAATAAATTTTTTTATGAAATGTAAAATCAAAATTTTAATAAACAAAAAGAAAATTAAATCTGTAAATGAAAGAAAAAAAATTGAATCAAAATTGATTTCACAAAATATTAATAAAAGTGACTATGTCATTATATTAGATAGTTTAGGTACAGAATTTAATTCAATAGACTTCTCTTCTTATATTAAAAAATTAATTGTAAATGGAAAAAAAAAAATACTATTTATCATTGGAGGTCCTTATGGATTTAGCGATGATTTTTTAAATAAAAATAAAAATAAAATATCATTATCAAGAATGACTTTATCATATCAACTAACTAGAATTTTTTTACTTGAACAAATTTATAGGAGTCTATGTATAATCAACAACAACTCTTATCACCATGAATAAATGAAAGAAATAGTTTTTGCAACAAACAACCTCAATAAGTTTAATGAAATTAAATTTATTTTTCCTAAAAATATAAAGTTATTAAGTTTGAAGGATTTAAATATTAATGAAAAAATTGAGGAAAATGGAAAGACTTTAGAAGATAATGCAAAAATTAAATCAGATTATATCTATGATAAATATTCCTTATTTTGTTTTTCTGATGATAGTGGTCTAATGATAGATTACCTTAATGGTGAACCTGGTATTTATTCGTCTGAATATGCTGGATTTCCAAGCAATGATTTAAATAACATGAGGAAAGTATTAAATAAGTTAAAAAATATTAATAATAGAATGGCAAATTTTAAGACTATTATCTCGCTAAATCTTGGATTAAAAAACTTAATTTTCACCGGAGAACTTCAAGGTTCAATTTCTAATTCTATAAGAGGTGACAATGGATTTGGATATGATCCTATTTTCATCCCAAAAGGTTATAATTTGACTCTTGGAGAACTATCCTTTAAAAAGAAAAATAAAATAAGTCATAGGAATTTAGCAATTAAAAAATTAATCAATTATTTAAATAACTTGTAAATTTGCAATAAAAATATTTTTCTATTTAATAAATTAATGATATGGTTGACTACAATTCTATTTATTTAAGGTATTTAAAAAAAACTGTTTTTTTGATTATAATTATTTTTAATAGTAATAAAGCTTATTGTCAAGAACAAAATTCTAAGTTAATAGGAGTTGTTGAAAATGAGTCCTCAAACAAAGTTATGTCTGGTGTTCATGTTATAAATACATCTAAAGTTATAGGTGTTATAACTAATAATGACGGTATTTTTGAATTAGAGGTTAGTCTTAATGATACTTTATATTTCTCATATATTGGTTATAAACCTCTTAAAATTTTAGTCAACAATGATATGATAAAATTTAAAAATACCAAATTCCAATTGACTGAACTTGCATTCGCTCTGGAAGAAGTTATCGTTAAACCATATCAGTTAACTGGTTATTTAGAAATTGATATAAAAAGTGTCCCAATAAATCCCGCTGGAAGATATAGAATAGCTGGTCTACCATATTCAGGATACGAGGCTGGAAACAAAAATAAGTCCTCAATTTCAAAGGCTCTTGGTGCCATTTTCGACCCAGTCGACTATTTGTATAATCTATTTGGTAAAAATCCAAGACAAATGAAAAAAATTGAAAAAATGAAAAAAGACAAAGAAATTAAAAATCTTTTGGCATCTAAATTCAACAGAGTGATTATAGGGCAGCTATTAGATGTTAATCTTGTTGAAATTGAAGAAATATTAATTAATTGTAATTATTCAAATGCATTTATTAAAAATGCAAATGATTTACAAATTTTAGAGGCAATTAGTGAGTGTTATAATGAATATAGAGTTTTGAATTTATAACTTTTCTTTAATCAATTTAACTTGTAATTTATTTATTAATTTATATTTGTAACATTATTACTAATAAATGAAATTAAATACGCTTAGTGCAATTTCACCAATTGATGGAAGGTACAGATATAAGGTAAAGGAGTTAAGTGAATTTTTTTCAGAAGAAGCTCTCTTTAAATACAGAATAAAAGTTGAAATTGAGTATTTTATTGCATTATGTAATATACCACTTAATGAATTGAGTAACTTTAAAAAGTCTCTTTTTGAAGAATTAAGATCAATTTACCAACATTTCTCATCTGATGATGCAATAAAAATTAAAGAGATTGAAAAAACAACCAATCACGATGTAAAAGCTGTAGAATATTTTTTAAAAAAAGAATTTGACAGATTGGGTTTACAAGAATATAAAGAGTTTATTCATTTTGGCCTTACATCTCAAGACATAAATAACACCGCAATTCCTTTATCTTTAAAAGAATTTTCAAAAACAATATTAATTAAAAATATTGATTCCTTACTTGAAAATTTAAAAGAACTTGCTGAAAAAACAAAGAGTATTTCAATGATTTCAAGAACACATGGTCAGCCTGCATCTCCAACAAAACTGGGTAAAGAAATTTTTGTTTTTGTTACAAGAATTAAACATCAATATGAAGATTTAAAGAAAATACCATTCGCTTCAAAATTTGCTGGAGCAACAGGTAACTTCAACGCCCACCTTGTTTCATATCCAAACGTTGATTGGAAAAATTTTGCCAAAGCATTTATTGAAAATAAATTAGGTTTAAGTTATTCTTATCCAACTACTCAAATAGAACACTACGATTATTTAGCTTCAATTTTTGACTGCACTAAAAGAATAAATAATATCATTATTGATTTAAATAGAGACTTTTGGCAATATATTTCTCTTGATTATTTTAATCAGTCAATTAAAACCAATGAAATTGGTTCCTCTGCAATGCCTCACAAAGTAAATCCAATTGATTTTGAAAATTCTGAGGGTAATCTTGGTATTGCAAATGCGTTATTTGGTTTTTTTTCAAATAAATTACCTGTTTCGAGATTACAGAGAGATTTAAGTGACAGTACTGTTTTGAGGAATTTAGGTGTTCCCTTTTCTCACTCAATTATTTCTTATAAATCAACAATTAATGGAATTAAAAAGCTTAATGTTAATAAAGATAAAATCGAATTTGATCTTAACCAAAATTGGGCAGTTATAACGGAAGCAATTCAAACGATTTTAAGAAGAGAGGGTTATGAAAAACCTTATGAAAATCTTAAAAAACTAACTCAAGATAATACAAAGATTGATAAAGAAATATTACATCAATTTATTGATAATTTGAATATTGACACAAAAATAAAATCCGAATTAAAAAAAATAACACCATTTAATTATACAGGAATTTCTTTATGAAATTTTAAATTGTTTTTTTTAAATTTGTAATTAAGCTATGAAAAAAATTTTTTTTAAAACATTCATTTTCATAATAATTATTCTAACATATTCTTGTGGTAATGACCCTGATGATAATATAATAAATTTTGTTCCTGATAATACTATAATTAATCCTGAACCAGAAATTGATCCAACAGAAACAGTATTGTATCTTGAGATAAATGATTTTATTTGGGAAAACTTAAATCAATATTATTATTGGCAAAATGAGGTTTCGGATTTAAGTGATGAATATTTAAATAACTCTAACACTTATCTTGACCTTCTTAAGACTTATTCTAACTCAGAAAATTTTTTTGAGAGTTTAAAGTATAAAGACGATAGATTTAGTTGGATTAGAAAAGAATCTTCAGAACTTGAAAATGAGCTTGCTGGTATATCAGCATCTAATGGTCTAGTTTTCGATGTATACTATAAAGATTCTTCAAATACTGAGTTAATTGGAATTGTTAGATATGTTTTACCTAATTCAAACGCATCTGAAACTGATATTAAAAGAGGGGATATTTTTACTGGAGTTAATAATATTACATTAACTCCAGGTAACTATTTCCAACTTTTATATGGAAATAACTTAACTTATAATTTAAATATGGCTGAATATAGTGATGGGTTAGTTATTCCTTTAGAAAAAATAATCAAATTAACAAAAGTTGAAAACTTCCAAGAAAACCCAATTCAATTGAGCAAAATTCTTAATGTTGGTGAAAGAAAAGTTGGTTATTTGATGTACAACCAATTTTTGAGTTCTTTTGAAGACAATTTAATATCTGTATTTGACAATTTTAAATTTGAGAATATTTCCGATTTGATTCTTGATTTGAGATACAACCCAGGTGGTTCAGTAAACAATGCAACATATACAGCAAGTATGATTGCAGGTCAGTTAAATGGAGAAATTTTTGCCAAAGAAATCTGGAATTCAAAAATGAATGATTTTTACGAAAGAGAGGCCCCTGATAGATTAGTTAATTTATTTTCAAATGTAACTTCAACCGGAAAGAACTTGCCAAATTTAAATCTCAACAAAATTTACGTAATTACAACAAACAGAACAGCTTCTGCTAGTGAATTACTTATCAACGGATTAAAGCCTTACATTGAAGTTATACAAATAGGTGATAAAACCAGTGGTAAAAATGTTGGATCAATTACTTTATACGACTATATAGATAATAATGGAACAATTAATCCAAGACATAATTATGCAATGCAACCTGTTGTTTTGAAAATTGCAAATGGAGATGGTTTTTCAGATTATGATAGTGGACTTGAACCAAATTATGAGATTTTAGAAGATAAGTATAATCTTGGAATTATTGGTGACGTTAATGAGCCTCTTTTATCAGAAGCTTTAGGTAGAATTTCTGGAACCTCAAAAAAAATACCAAAACCTAACAATAATTTTAGTAAACCTCTTTTAAGTCCTGTAGATATTAGAAAAATGAGAATGTACATTGAGGACTTTTAACTATATGTTAATATTTATTCCGACTCTAAAATTTCTTCCTTTTGTACTATAATTTTCTATTTCAATATACTCTTTATTAAATAAGTTAGTTATCCAAAAAAATAAATTTACATTTTTGATATCAAACAAATAATTATATTTTACGTCTAAGATAAAATACCCCTTGTTATATGAATTTTGGTCTAACCTTAAAGAGGAACTATTATTTTTCATCGTTAAAGTTATATTAGATTTATTATTAATTATAAAGTCTGAACTCATTTTAAAAGAGTTTTTTGGTATATATCTTAAATCACCTTTGTTTGAATAAATATGTGAAAAACTAGACATAATATTAAATTTTTCTAAAACTCGATTTTCATAATCAATTTCAATTCCGGTAAATTCAATGTCATCTGTAGAATTCTCATATTTATAGGTTTCAAAATTATAAATGATAGAAGGGTTTTGTTTTCTATTAAAAATTTGAATTGAAGTTCTAGCTCCAGTTGATATAAATAGTTCTATGCCAAATTCAGTAGTTGAACTCTCCTCAGGTTCTAAATTTGAGTTACCTGAGTATATATCATAAACTTGGTAAAGACTTGGTGAAATAAACGATGTACTATTTGAGGCAAAGAATTTTAAAAAATAATCATTTAAATTAAAACCGTAGGAAGGGTTAATGTTATATGTAAAATGAGTTCCATACTTATCATTATTATTTATTCTTCCTCCAAAGTTCAAATTAAAATTTTTATTGGATAAGTAAATAAAGTTTAAGTAATAATCATCATGTAAAACTAACTGTGAATTCTCATAATCAGCCTTTGATATTTTTTTATTAAATCCAACAATACTGTAAAGCTTTTCACTAAATAAATATTTTATAAAAAAATCCGAATATATATTTGATGATAAAGTTTTAAAAGGAAAACTACTTTGGAAATCTCTAAATATTTCCTGAAATCCTAAATTTAAATTTATACCTACTTTTTCAAAAGAATAATTATTAATTAAGGAAATTCTTTTTTGATCTGTTTTTAACTTAAAATTTGCGTCTTCAATAGGAAAACTATTATCATAATCTGTTTGTATTTTATCAATGCTTGTTATTAATTTCCAATTAAATTTATTCTCAATACCATTTTGAATATTAAAAGAATAATTTGTTGAAGAAAAAGGGTCAATCTCACTTCCACCTATAACTGCCGACATTCCCTCTGTATTTTTTTTGGAGAAATTAAAATTAAAGTTTAACCCTTTCAGCTCAGATCCTATTGAAATATTATTTTTAAAATAGGTTAATTTTTTTGGTTTTAAATTAA
>MDTD01060648.1_pt1 | contig 11557 bp, 10 predicted proteins | sample 811221 | NCBI WGS metagenome assembly MDTD01 (sample SAMN05326646, study PRJNA326480) | marine metagenome | isolation source: seawater | place: Pacific Ocean: South West | collected 2011
GCTCGTCGACGCCACCAAACAAGTGAGCGGCACGGCCGGCGACTATCAGGTCGATGGCGCCGAACGAGTCGCCACCCTCAACATCGGCGGCTCGACCGCTACCACCGCCTGCTTCGTGGTGGAAGCGGCCGACCGGTGAGCGATTTCGAGCACATCCTTCTCGACCTGCCCAGTCGCAGCGACCACTGCATCGCAACACTCACTCTCAACCGGCCCGAGGTCATGAACGCCTCCAACGTTATGGCGCGCAAGATGGTTGCCGCGTTCGCGATCACCGACGCCGATGACAAGGTTCGTTCCATCATCGTCACCGGCGCCGGGCGAGCCCACCTGGCCGGCGTCGACTGCAGCGGTGGCGCTGACACCTTCCTGGGCTCATGACCGCCTAACCCTGTGGCGTAGAGGTGGGCGGTGAGAAAGCCGCCTTGCCATCGGTCGCCCGAGAAGGGTCCCATGAGCTATTGCTGCACCAGCAATGACCACGTAGATGAACATCCACTTCGGTGCTGTGTACAGCGAGAGGACCAGAGACGCCAGCAAGATGGTGCGAGTCCGGTGCGAGCCGCCAATGTGCTTCGGAACACGTCTCATCAGAAGCAGTAGCACGCCGACTGCGAAAAGGCGGCCGCCAATCGAGTGAACAAAAGGAAACCAGCTGAACGCAGAGAAAATCCATAGGGCCAAATCGGGCCGGTCTCGGCTTCTCAGCTCATCCGCAACAAGAGTGTCGTAGTCAAAGAAACGGAACTCAAACAAGCCACTTCCGCCAGCGGCCAACGCGTTTCCTAGCTGACGCCACGAACCAAGCCGCTCAAGAGCCAGTAGAGAAACGTCATAGGCTTCGGACGGGAAGAAGTACACTAAAGCAGCAGGAACAAGCAGGGTGCCGGTCAAAAACTCCCGTCGAGCTGCTACTCCAAAGCGGACGGCGATGGCGCAGAAAGCAAGTACTGCAAAGTTTTGATGCACCGTGTTGACAGCCAAGAACGTCGCCTGTGCGAAAACGAGTATTCCGTACTTGATCCACTCACGGGACGTTCCGAGGACCCCCATGAGCAGCCACAAAGCAAAAATATATTCGTACCCAAATGATGGCTCGGAAGAGAACCCTGAATGCACCCATGGGTTGACGTAGAGGTCTGGGGCGAGCACATCAAGGAACCGAGACCCGGCAGCCGCTTGAACGGACGTTAGAACAAGTAGCCCGACCAAAAGCCGCCGGATCCACGGGAGATCCGTTTCATTAATGTCAGCACCCAGGCGAACCGCAAAAAATGGCGTCACCAAAAGAAGTGCCATGACGACCGCCGGAAACCCCCCCAACCAAACCACAAACCCCGTTACTGCGATACCAGCCAAGAACTTGGGCACGCGCTTTTGGGCGGAATAGGCCCACGTCCCAACGTCAACGCGCACGAACTGATTCGCTAGCGGCAACTCTGAAAGCCCCACTGAGGCAAAAACCGCAAGGAACCTCAAACGACGAGAGCGCCGATCCGAGGGTGGCTCAGATATCGCGCTGGCTATTCGCTCTCTACCCGCACGCCGGGGCAACGGACTAAGGCGCATGAAGCATGCCTTCGTACCTCGTGCCCGCGAGCGCGTGCGCTAATTCATCAAAGTTTGAGACTGCATCTTCAAGATTGCGAGAACCTGTCTTCTTCAGTTGCGAAGGTCCGCAGCCGCCTACCTCAACTCCGATCACCGACTCGATCGATGCCAGGCCTTCGCGAACAGAATCATCTGAGGAGAACAGATCTTCGTAGACAAGCTCGACCCGTCGATGACGGTCAAGAACACGATTGAGCTTTATACGCCCATGCTCGATCGCGTGGATCTCTGCAACAAGGTAAACCGGGTCAACCGAAACACTCGGCGCTTCAACTGGAACAGTGGAGTGTGATGAAAAGTCCTTGTTCAACCGATGCATCGCATGCATCTGAACGCGAGACACAACCTGCCTTACGACATTGCGGCGACTTACGTGAACAATGCGCAGCTCTGGGTCATCTGCAATCAACCGGCCAACTGTCGGCCGTATCTGATTAAACATGAGCCGCATACCTACCGCTCCGATTTCGGGTTCTTGCGGCGTTGTGAGGGCCCTACGGATGGTCCGAGCGGGTCTCAGCAGCGCCCCCGACAAGGCAGAGGACGCAACAATCGCCGGTCGCCGCCAACGACGGAGTGGCCGTGGCAGCAAAACTGCTCGAGGGCCGTCGAAACCCAAAAGGACCTCGCCATAGCACCTGATCTCAGGGTGCGAGTCGAGGCAGTCCTCAAGGTATCGCGAACCCGTTCTATGACTGGAAACGATCAGGAACTTCGTCTTCGACAAGATTGATCCACCTCCTTCGAGCACGCACGAGACCGATGGCGAATAAAAGGCCAAAGCTGCCAGCGATACCCCCGCTCAACAAGGTGGCCGACTCGTTACAGAATCGCCAGGCGGCAACTGCTGCAACAAGAACTGCAATTGTCATCGGTGCGACCAGCAGACGCTCTGCGCCTGAGAGACCCAAGATCTGCGCCAACAAAGCCGATGCGCTTGCTAGACCTAGCCCTATGATCGTGAGAGCAACGGTCGGTCCAATACCAATTTCCGGCGCAGCGAACACTCGTCGGTAGAGAGGATCGAGCTGCCCAAGCACAGGAGCCAGCGCCAGCGACACACCCAGAGTCATCAGGACTGGGTGTCGAATCACGAGAAGCCTGCTTGCCTCCGGAACCTCCACCGCCCGGAACGAGTAGAGGTTGTGGAGGGCCGGTGCGTAGACAACAGCAACCGCCGCAACACGATTAGCGAGAGCTAGCTCCGCAAGCGCAAGTTCGTTTCCAGCAAGCCAGGCTGCGAGCATTGGAAACCAAAGCAACCCGACCCGCCCGACTTCTAGGCCAACGAAGGTCCGGCGGCGGCGACCCGACTCGTCGAGCGACCAACTACCGGCGTCCCAGTTGCCGAGATTCCAAATTCGTGCCACTAGGACGCCGCACGCAGCGATATTGCCTCCGAGGAAGCAGAACCCGAAACCGAGCGCAGAATCAATAGAGAAGCCAAGGACCAGCGCCACTGCGATTGCATGAGCACCACCCGTCTGCGCAATCGTCGCTAGCTTCACGTGCCCTCGCGCCTTCACGCCCTCCAGCAGCAGCAGCACAGCAACACCGGGGCTTAGTGAGCACAGATATGGCAGCATGACAAGGCGGCCGCCAGCCAACAGTGCACCAGCCGAGACTGCGCCGACTAAAACACCCGTTGCCAAGCCGGACCGCACCAACGCCCGCAACAGAACGGAGCGAGCGCGCTCGGGCGACATCTCGGCGTAGGCCTGAAACACGATCACGTCCTGGCCCAACCTTAGAAAGCCCATCGCAAACTGCGCTGTTGCTACAGCGAACAGTGCTTCACCGGCCTCGTTCAAGGACAGGACTCGACTTGCGCAGATGGCGAAGCCTGCAACGGCGCCTGCACCCAACACGCGAACCGCAACAACACCAGACAGTGACGTCACGCTAGGACCGGTTTATCTTCAGGCAACTTGATCTGGACCTTGAGGCCGTAAGCCGCCAACTAACCGCCGGTCGCAAATCGGCTTTTAACCCCAGCTGAGCCGATAGCGACAGATGAAGCGAATCACTCAGACCCAGCGAACTTCGTCTCACCGCGACTCCTGCGAAACAACTGCTGCTCGGTATGCCGATCGCAGCGCCGTCGCAACCTGATCTTGCGCCCATGGCTTCACATGTTCATAGGCGTCAGCGACAAGCTCGGCTCGAAGTTGTTGGTCTCTCAAAATACGGATCACAGCGTTCGCCCAAGCCTGCCCGGACTCCGCAACGAGCACGCCATTTCCCGGCTTCAAGCCAGCCTGGGCTGCCGTTATTGGGCTGGCTACCACCGGGACCCTTGCGACGAAGGCCTGTAGGAGCTTCATTTGAACACCCGTTGCGCTTTCCACAGGCACGATAGCAACGGCTGCTTCGTCGTAGAACGGCCAGACTGCGGGGACATCAGCGTGGACTGTGATGCTTTCGGATACAAGCGAGCGGATTGCGTCAGGTGGTTTGGCACCAACGATGTGCAGCCGGGCGCGCTCATCGGCAGCGATAACGGCCGGCCATGCCTCTCGGACGAACGAGAGCACAGCCTCAACATTCGCCGCGTAGTCAAGCTTCCCTACGAATAGAACGTTCGGCGATCTGGTCCGCTGACGGTTCAGCGTGTTCCCCGGAAATTCCATCGGGGTTCGGATCACGTAACTCCGAGCCCCGATTGCTTCCGCTGGAGAGGACAGCAGAACGGCGTCTGCCGAAGCAGCGAGAGCAGCTTCACGACTCTTCATCCTCGGGCGCTCAAGTCTGGCGATGGCTCGCCGGCCGGAGGGCAGGCTGTGGTCCGAAGCTACCTGGCGATAGTAATCACTCCTTATGTCGTCAAGATCCACGATGCGCACAATCGACGCGAAGCGATCGAAGTCCACCGTTGACCGGAGGACGTTGAAGTGCACAACGTCGGGATTGAAACGGGCGGCTTCGGCTCTCACCAGTCCTCTGAACTGGATCCCTGAGCAGTACGCAGTCTGAAGCGACTTCCTTGACGGTAAAGCGGCGGCGGCCCGGGCGAACGAAAAGATCCTCCGGCTCGTGGCAAGCCTAAATCGAACCCCAAGCTGTGCGAGGTCGTCCTCAATCTCGCCAGGTCCAGTCAGAGCGACAACGGACACACTGTGGCCAGCCGAAAGGAGGATCTTTAGTAAGCCGAGGCTCCGGGGCCGAAGACGACTTGGCACCCAAGGGCAGACAAAGAGCACTTTCCTGGGTGGGAGTCGAGCGTCCTTCAATGGTGTCTCGGCCCAAACGCCGTCTGTCCCAAAAGTCGATCGATCCACGGCCTCAGGTCTTGATCTGATCACAAGCGGCGCTGGACTTCGATCTTGTCAACAGCTGCTCAACCGCTTGCTCCTCAGCTGCGTAGTGGTCCGCTCGGAGCACTGCCATGACGGTCTTGACCAGGATCTGAATATCCCAACTGAAGCGCCACTGGTCTACATAAATGTTGTCGTACTTGATCCGCTGTTCGATTGAGGTGTCGCCGCGAAGACCGACGATCTGAGCCAGACCCGTGAGGCCGACGCGCATGCGGTGACGATCGCGGTAATCGGGCAGAAGTTCGCTGAACTCTTTTACAAACACAGGGCGCTCTGGCCGGGGACCAACAAGCGACATGTCGCCACGGACGACATTGATGAGCTGGGGAGTCTCGTCGAGCGAGGTGCGCCGAAGCAGCGAGCCGACTCGGGTGATGCGGGCATCGGCTTCACCCATCCACTCGGTGTCGCTTGACTCACTCACGCGCATTGAGCGGAATTTCATGACATTGATTGGTTTGCCGTACAGGCCTACACGTTCCTGCTTGAAGAACACCGGCCCTTTGCGATCCGACAGCTTCACCGCCGCTGCGATCGCAAGAAGAAGTGGAGCGAGCACCAACAACGCCAGGCCGGCAACCAACACGTCGAATACCCGTTTGGCCGCAAGCCCAAACTCGCGGTGCGAGACACGGTCGAGTTGGGTGAGCGGGTAACCCCGCACTCGGTCAGGGGCGACCGAATCCATACCCGAGCCGAGATCGAAAAAACGGGGTACGACGAAAACATTAAGGCCGGGACGGGTGTTCGCCCACCGCAGCGAGCGCAGCACGAGCTCGTCGCCTGCGACGCCGGGCATCACAATCAGCCGGTCGACACGATGTTGCTCGACAAGAACCTGAATCATGTCGACGCCGCCCAGGAACGGAGCGCCAGCCGGATCATCGACCTGGTCCCCAACGAGGCCGACGACGTTGACGCCGTACGATTCGCGCTGGGAGATCTCGACTGCAAACTCAACGGCGAGCTCAGTGGTGCCCACGATGATGGCTCGGCTCCGCAATGCACCCCTTCGCCATTGATGACGAAGGAGCCTTAGGCCGAGATACACGCCGAACATCGTCGCAAGCGTTAGGACTGGGAGCTGCCGGACAAGCACTTCGCCTGAGACGGCCCAAATTCCAAAAGCGCTATCGATGATCAGGGCAAAACCCGTTCCGATGGTGACTGAGGCAAGCACGCGGGGGACGTACCTGGTGAGGTCCGGAACCATGCGCATTCGCAAATCGCCTCGCAGCATCAACACCACGAGGCTGATGGCAGCGGAGAGCGCAAAAAAGGTTGAAAACTGGGTATTGGTCAGCTCCCATGTGACCACCACAGCCGCAAGCACCAGGCTGCACACAGCGCCCCGGAGCACGACGGCGAGAAACGATGGGGATCGCATTTCGCGCCAGACCGGGCGGTTCGGTTGCTCGATCACGAACTCGGTCGGGGCATCCGCAAACGCAGCCTCGAGGGCGGTCACAAGCTGTCCTTCAGCAACTCGCTATGAGTCGAAGTCGAAGCTGCCGCCACACCAACACTCGGCGCCGACAGGCTGTTAACCCACGTAAGGGTTGCGCAGCGCAAGGGATGCATGCTGCCAGCTTAAAGCTTGGTTTTACACATGTAAATTTTACATGGGTTGCTCGAAATCGTTTGAGCCCGTGCTCTGCAGCGTCTCGACGAGGGCTCAACAAGGCGTGAAGCTTCCGTGCCCCGACCTCCGTGTGCGATCAAATTCTTAATCCGCCGGGGGAGCCGTCTCTTGTCCAGACATACGCGTGTCGGAGCCCATCCACCCTGCTATCTCAGTAGCGATTTGATCATTTCGATCGGGGATCGACAGACTCGCCAACAATGAGCGAGTTCTCCCAGATCAGCCTCGACCTACCCCACCTCGGCGGCCATGGCATCGCCACGATTACGCTCCATCGGCCCGAGAAACTCAACGCGTTCACCAACGTTATGGTGCGGGAGCTGATCGCCGCCTTCGACATCACCGACGCAGACGATGCCGTCCGTTCCGTAATCGTCACCGGCGCAGGTCAGGCGTTTTGTGCTGGCGCCGATGTGAGTGGGGGCGCCGAGACATTCAAGACTGAAGCCGACAACGATGAAGTCACAACCGCTGGCACGACCCGAGTCCCTCGCGATGGCGGCGGGCAAGTCACGACCCGCATCTTTGAGTCGATAAAGCCGGTCGTCGCTGCCATCAACGGGCCCGCAGTCGGCGTTGGCATCACCATGACCCTTCCGATGGACATCCGACTCGCCACCCCCGACGCCAAAATTGGCTTCGTATTCACACGGCGCGGGCTTGCGCCTGAGGCTGCGTCAAGCTGGTTCCTGCCCCGCATCGTTGGGATCAGCAAAGCCCTCGAGTGGTGCTATTCCGGGCGGATTTTCACCGGTACGGAAGCTCTTGAGGCGGGTCTCGTCCAGAGCATTCACAAACCTGACGAGCTCCTGCCCGCCGCCCGGGCCCTTGCCGCCTCCTTCGCAGACGGCACTTCGGCTGTTTCGGTCGCTACGACCCGCCAGATGCTGTGGCGCATGCTTGGCGCTGATCACCCCATGGAGGCCCACAAGGTCGACAGCCGCATGATCGCCGAACTTGGCAATGGCATTGACGTCGTCGAAGGTGTGACGAGTTTTCTCGAGAGACGGCCCGCAGAGTTTCCCGGCAAACCCTCTACCGACCTTCCACCTTCGATCCCGTGGTGGGAAGAGAGACCCTTCACATAACCGCGCCCGCTCAGCGTATGTGTTGCTTTCGGCACCTGACAGTACCGACCAGAATCACTCGGAGTCGGTCGTGGTCGAAACGCCGTCGGGGTTCGAGTGAGCCCTCGTGGCTGCCTCGAAGCGGGGGAGATCGTCTGGGTTGAGCAGTGATTGCCAAGGAGTAGCACTTCGGTCGCTTGACCGTCGGCGTCGACCTACGCCAAGGCGCTGGCGATGTGGCTTGATCGTGTAGCCGCGACCGTACTCGTAGTACGTGTCATTGCCGCCGGCTAGGGCCTGGTTAAGGATCGTGCCCACCAACCGAGCACCAGCCTGGTCGAGCGCTTCGAAGGCGCCGACCAGTTCGTTGCGTCGGGTCCGCTCGGCGTTGGCTACCAACAGCGTCGCATCGGCCATACTGGACAGCACAAGCGCATCGGCTACCGGCAGTACTGGCGGCGAATCCACGACCACGATGTCGACACTGTCGCGCAGTGACTCGAAGATCTGATTGGCCTGCTTGCTGCCCAACAACTCCGCTGGAGTTGGAGGCAACGGGCCGCTCGGGTAAACCCAAAGTCGGCCGTTGCCAACGTTGAGTTCGTGTGCCGCATCGGCCATTTCGGTGCGCCCAATGACAGCCGAGGTGAGCCCCCCGTCCAAGCCGTCGACCGACTCGAACATATGGTGGAGGTGCGGGTGGCGCAGGTCGGCATCGACGAGCGCTACCGATCGCCCAGCCTGTGCGAGCACGACAGCGAGGTTGGCTGCGACAGTCGTTTTTCCGTCCTGCGTACTCGCGCTGGTTACCAACACTACTGCGCCCTGCTGATCAATCGCTGCGAACTCCAACGCCGCCCGGAGCCTGCGGAACGCCTCGCTTTCGGGTGCCGACGGCCGAGTCAAAGTGACTACCTCGGGCGTCCACTTGAACGACGGAATTCTTGCCAACGATGGCACGCCCGGCGTGGTTGCCTCGAGCACGTCGCGCGAACTTACCGACTGGTCGAGGCTCTCCCGCAGCAACCCTGCGCCCACAGCCAGGATCAGGCCGAGCACACCACCCAGGACGATATTTCGCGGGATCTGCGGCGCAAACGGCGTCTCAGGGAGGTCAGGCTGATCGATGACTTGCGCACCCCACGCAGTGCTACTTACTGAGATCATCACCTGGTCGAACTGAGTGGCGAGATCGTCTCGCAGTTCCTGCAGACGCTCTGCATCATCGGGCGACGCCGTCGCAATCTGATTCTCGATCAACGCAATTCGCTCTACCAGCAGCTCTGAAACTTGAACCCGCTCGTTTGTGTACTGCTGCAGACTCACAGCCAGATACGAGTCAACGTAGGCCTGGACGATGCTTTGAGCTCGCTCCGGATCATCGGCTTCGGCCGACACTGAAACCACATCGCTTCCGACACCGCCGCTGGCCGACACCTCCGCTTCAAACCCCAGTCGGGATTCGGCCACATCGTCGACCAACTGCGACTCGATCAGGGCCACCTCGTTAGCAGCCAAACGATCGGCGAACTCTGAGTTCAAAAGCCATTCCGATTCGAACCTGCCGGATGCTTCGGCCTGATCCAGCAACACTCGCGCCGTAGAGCGGTACATCGGCGTCGACGACATTGACCACGCTGCTGCCAACGAGATGCCCGCAACAAAAACCACAACCACGACCACGAACTGCCGCCGCAGTATGGCTGCGTAGTCGCTCAACGTCAGTTCTTCCTCGGTCACGAACGCTGCCTCACAAGGCCACCTGTCCGAGCCATGGGTTCGATCGTGCCGCCCGCTGCGCAGCCCATCAGCAGACGGAAGCGACGCTGCAGCCCACCGTCATGGCGCAGCATCCCTAGGTCCGCACTCGACTGCATTGAAAGAGATCGAGAGACTACTGACAGGCAGGCAATCGGTGGATTGGGGGAGCCAGACCAAACTCGCACGCCGAAATCTTAGGGCTTACATTTGTAAAGTTTACAAATGTAAGCCTGCAAGTGGGCATTGGTTGATCCTTACGCGATGCGTTGTGGCAGACGCCAACCGTCGTCTACGAAGCCGTAGGACCTATTTCATCCGCCCGCCGCGCCTCGATCTCAAACTCCTTGTTACTGAGAAATCCGGCCGCCCAGCCGTAGAGCGCACCACGGAAGTAGGTAATGATCATTCGGGCAGCGAGATCGGCGTCTTCGGAAACAGGGCGAAGCTCGGGTGGCCGCTGATGCATGGCTTCCCGGATGATCTCCTCGGGATCAATCTGAAACCACGTTCCTGATCCTCGCCCTGTGGCTGAGATCAAAACGAGCGCGCGGTTTACCTTCGAGTCATCAAGAAACACTTTGATGCTCGACGAGAGCATCTTGTCAAGGAACTGAGGGTCTGATGGTGAAGCGTCAGAGAAACTGTTGAAGACCCTCTCAAACAAATCATCAGAGAGCGCCTTAAAGAGATCTTCCACGGTAGGGAAATAGCGGTAAACCGTTGGACGCGACAGACCAAGTGCATCGGCTATGGCAACGACCGTCACGTCTAAGTACGTTCCGCTCCGGATCATAGAGCGGGCCGTCTCGAGGATCCGAGCCCTCGTGCCCTCCCGAACACGCTCCGCACGCGCGGATCTCTTATCGACCTTGCCAACTCTCGGGTTCTGCGCAACCACCGGCGTAGGGTACCCGCCACACGCTGCGCCGTCTGGACTCGGCAGGATATGTTCACCCAGACGAGGGTCGTACAACGATCCCTCGTCTGCCAAAGGTGTGCGCCAACCATCCGAACGAACAGCTCTCGAGTTGTCGACGCCCAGAAACCTGGCTCTTGCCCGTTCGAGGGGCCCCGTAGCCTTAGTCGAGGTCTTCCACGACCCGCATGGCGTCCATCGTCGACGGACCCACGCCCTCTGGTCCCGGCACTTCGATAATCGGGTCGTCGACGTCGTCGAACTCGAGGCGCAGGGCCTTCGACATCGTGGCGTGCATGTCGTAGGTACAAACGATGTAGGTCAGCTCCAGAATCTCCTCCTCGGAGAGTTCGACTCGGAGCGCGTCGAACACCTCATCGGGGACCCGTCCGCCCTGCAGCACCAGCGCGTCGGTGTAGGCGAGCACGGCTCGCTCGGTGGCCGAGAAGACGTCGGCGACGGCCCAGGCTCGGATCGCCTGGATCTTCTCCTCGGGAAGCCCGACTTCTCGACATGCCTTCACATGCTGGGAGTAGACGAACTGGGAGCCGCGAGCCCAGCCGGTGCGTGTCTGCCCCAACTCTCGCAACTGTGGATCGAGCAGCCGGTTGCCTGAGCGATAGAAGCCGAACCCGCCGACGATGTGGTCGAACAGATCCGGTACCAGCGCCGTGACCGTCCACCAGTCGCCGGGTGAGCCGGTCGCCGTGCCGGGCTCGTCGACGGGATCGCGTTCCCCGAACAACATGCCGTAGAGGGTCTGGGCGAGCTCGTGGGCGTCAGTGGTGTGGACCTGTTGGAGTCGAGGCATACACCGTAAGGTAGGCCAACCGATCAGGGCGAGTCTCGGGGAGTCTTCTATGACCGACATCAACCACCAGGTGCGGATGGAACGGCGCGACGAACGCCGGCTCGTGGCGTCATACCGCGGCGGCATCGCCTGGAGACTTCTCGCCACGTTTGCGGCCTTCACCGTCGCATGGATAGCGATCCTGGGCGCCGGCTTCGTCGGGGCCATCCCGCTATGGCTCGGCGGCATCCTGAGCTTCGTCGTCGCGACAACCTTCTACATGCCGATGCACGAGGCGACCCACGGCAATGTGTGGGGCGACACGATGAAGGCCCGCTGGGTTGAGGATGCCGTCGGCATGCTCTCGGCGATCCCGACTGGTTTCTCGTTCAAGGGGCACCGCGTGAGCCATATGCGGCACCACGCCTTCACCAACGATCCCGAGAAAGACCC
>MDTD01160751.1_pt1 | contig 11557 bp, 5 predicted proteins | sample 811221 | NCBI WGS metagenome assembly MDTD01 (sample SAMN05326646, study PRJNA326480) | marine metagenome | isolation source: seawater | place: Pacific Ocean: South West | collected 2011
AGTCATCAAAGCGGCAAATGGTGGGAAGGATCTTATCAACGAGGTGGATTCACTGAAGGGATGACTCGAGGTTATCCCCAACGAGGTGGACGTCACGGGGATGACGGACTAAGTATCGGACGTTCAGGCTTAAAGCCGGTCACAGATTTTATTGACCGCAGTATTGAAGGCAAAAAGCCATTCTTTGTATGGTATGCCCCTTTTATGCCACATACGCCTCATACGCCACCGGATCGCTTATTGCAAAAATATCTCGACAAAGGAATACAACAACGAATCGCTAAATACTATGCCATGTGTGAATGGTTTGATGAAACGTGTGGTTCGTTGATCGAGCATATCGACAATTCGGGAGCCTCCGACAACACGCTTATCATCTACGTAACGGATAACGGTTGGGTACAAACGGAAACTGGAAGTTACGCCGCTCGGTCCAAACGAAGTCCTAACGAAATGGGCACTCGTACTCCCATCATGTTTCGCTGGAAGGGCACGATTGCTGCCGCTCAGCGAAATGAGCTCGTATCGTCCATTGATTTGGTTCCAACAATTCTGGCTGCAGCAGGAGTTCAAGGCCCACACGATTTCCCGGGATTGAATCTGCTGGAGGAATTGACTTCAGGCAATCCAATTAAACGCGACACGATCTACGGCGAATCCTTTGCCCATGATATCGCCGACATTGAGAATCCTCAGGCTTCGCTGCTATATCGTTGGGTAATACAAGGTAACCAAAAGTTACTTGTCACCTACGATGGCCAACCTGGAAAAATGAAGTTCCCCCCCAAAAATGCAGAGCCTCAATTGTACGATCTAAAGGCCGACCCTCTGGAAACAAAGAATCTGGCTACTAAAAATCCCAAACGGGTTTCCCAACTTCAAAAGCTGCTAGATCAATGGTACCTCCCCACACAGCGGCAGGCTGGCAAACTTGCTTCACCCGATACCCCCTTACCTAAGAAGTCAAAAACGACCGGTCAAGCAACACCAGACAAACGGCCAAATATTCTGTTGCTTTATGCAGATGATCAAAGAAACCATACTCTCGGGTGCGCCGGCCATCCAATCGTCAAAACCCCAAATATCGACCAGTTAGCTGCGGATGGTGTACGATTTGAAAATGCGTTCGTATCCACCTCGACCTGTTGGGTTGGAAGATCATGCCTGTTCACCGGATGCTATGAACGAAAGCACCTTTACCGAGTTTCTTCCGGACCTCTGAGCCCGGAACTCTGTAGAACATCTTTCTTTGCCGTTCTCAAAGACTCCGGCTACCGTACCGGTCACATCGGAAAAGAACATGTGGCGATTTCTCAAGAGTCAGCTTCACTGATGTGGGATGTAAGACGACGGCTGGGGAGAAACCCATATTTCAAGAAACAGGAAGACGGAACTCAACGCCATGAAACTCAGATCCTCGGGGACTGGGGAATTCAGTTTCTCAAGGAACAGCCTGCGGAAAAGCCATTCTGTTTACAGGTCAGTTTCAATGCCACACATGCTGAAGACGGTGATCGTCGTCCCGGCATTGGACACTACCCCTGGCCTCAAGTCACGAACGGCATGTATGAAGACAAAACGATGCCTCTGCCGCAACTCAACGATCCGGCAATCTACAAATCACAACCTGACTTCTTAAAACAATCAATCAATCGACAACGATTTTTTTGGCGTTGGGATACACCGGAAAAATACCAAACCAACATGCGCGCCTACTTTCGAATGCTGAGCGGCATCGATCACGTCGTGGGCCGCATGACCAAGCAATTGCAGGAACTAGGACTCAAAGAAAACACAATCATCATCTACACAGCTGATAACGGCTATTATCTGGGTGACCGCGGATTCGCAGGCAAGTGGACTCATTATGAGCAATCGCTTCGTGTCCCACTGATTATCAATGACCCGCGGCTGCCCGAAGCAAAGCAAGGAAAAGTCCGTTCTGAAATAGCTCTCAATAGTGATCTGGCATCCACGATCATCAATTTAGCCGGCCTGCCTTCACCGGAATCACATACCGGCCAAAGCCTGCTGCCTCTGGTGAACGGACAGACTCCTGAAAACTGGCGAAAAGAATTCCTCTGCGAATTCATCGCGGTACCACGAACGATTCCACGCTGGGAAGGAGTCCGTGGCACAGACTGGGTGTATGCCCGATACTTTGTAAACGGCTCAAATGAACTTCCCTTTGAATTCCTGCATCACCTCAAAGAGGACCCTGACCAACTTAAGAATCTAGCCAGTGATGAACAATTTCTACAGCCTTTACTAAAAATGCGGGCTCGCTGTGATGCACTGATTGCAAAGTCGGGTCCGACGATGCAGCAAATTGAAGCTTCCGCAAACTAAGCGAGTGTATGACCTCTTGTGAAAAATCTGAGAATAAAACAGCAACTGAACACAATTTTGGCCTTCCTATTGGTCCCTCTATTCGCATGGCAGGCACACGCTGACGACCATCGTCCTGACATTGTCTTCATCATTGTCGATGATCTCAATGACTGGGTTGGCTGTCTTGGCGGACACCCTGATGCTCAATCTCCAAACATTGATCAGTTGGCTTCGCGAGGCATGCTATTTACACAGGCCTACTGTAACTCGCCTCAATGTCGACCGTCGCGAACCAGTTTGAATCATGGAGTCTATCCTTTTAAGACAGGCACCTATTTCAACGCTCGCTTCCCGAAAGAATCTAAAATCCAAACGCCCTCGATGCAGCAATACTTTGTTGAAAATGGATTTCGAGTAGCGATTGGTGGAAAAGTCTTTCACGGTGGCACACCTAAAATCGAAGGTGTAGCAATACAAAATCGCCTGCCGGATCCCAGGCCCCCAAAGGGTAAAGATAACTTTGGAGGTTTGAAGCCGCCTAATGACGGATATCCACTCGACGTCAAAGACGAGCAAATGGGAGATTACAAACTTGCCCAATGGGCTATTCAGCAATGGGAGCAGGTTACCGACAAACCCGTATTCCTTTCCGTAGGATTCTACCGACCTCACCGGCCACTGCAGGTTCCCAAACAGTGGTTCGAAGGATTCCCGCTGGAGTCAATCAAACGCCCTGCTGAGCCTCAAGATCAGGACGACTGGAATGACATGCCGCTATTCGCCCGTCAATTAGCCCGTACTCATGCACATAAACCGTTACATAACGGACTTAGTGATCATGAATTTATGGTCGCTAATAAACAATGGAATGCGACGATTCAGGCCTATCAGGCATCCGTTGCTTTTGTTGACCAGCAAATCGGCCTGTTGCTAAAAGCTCTCGAGGAAAATCCACGCGGTCGTGAAACCTATATCGTTCTAGTCAGTGACCACGGGTGGCATTTGGGTGAAAAGAAACACTGGTGTAAGGGAGCCATCTGGGAGCAAACAACGCATATCCCGTTCATTGTGCAGGGCCCCGGTATTTCTGCAAACTCGCGATGCTCACAACCGGTCAGCCTGATTGATATCTATCCATCGCTGTTTGACTTTGCTGGTTTTGACATCCCGCACTGGGCTGACGGGCAGTCTATCACCCCACAATTAAAAGCCCCTGAGACTCCACGGTCTCCCGTTATCTCGTCCTACGGCGAAGCAAACACATCAATTCGAACACAACACTGGCGATATATTCGCTATGAAGACGGTTCCGAAGAATTATATGATCATCGCATCGATCCCAATGAATGGGACAATCTGGCAGCCAATTCCAAATTTTCAGAAACCAAAAAGCGACTGGCGAAATTTATACCCACCGATCAACACGCTGGTCTCAAAGTTCAAAAGTGGATCGAACAATTTCAAATCAAATCCGATTAAACCATGAAGCTACGACGTCTTACTTTCGTATTCACTGCATGGTTCACTTTGCTGAGTTTGTGTCCTTCGATCTTTGCAGATGTAAAGCAACCGCCGAATATCGTTTTTCTCTTCGCTGATGATCTCGGTTATGCCGACCTCGGGTGCTATGGCCATCCCTATGCCAAAACGCCCGCGATAGATTCACTGGCGGAGCAGGGGACAATTTTTACTCAGTTCTATGTAACAGGCGTTACTTGTAGTCCAAGTCGTACTGGAGCAATGACAGGTATCTTTCCAGCGAGATTTCCTAAATATCCCGCTGATTTCGGATTTGGAGACCGGGTCACGGTCACAGAAATGTTACAACAGCGGGGATACAAAACCGGTCACTTTGGCAAATGGCATATGGGCCCCAGAGATAAAGATGGGACCTACGGAATCGACAAGATTGAGACGATCGGCAAAAGTAACGACGCAATGCTTGGGAGAGATGACGATCTGTATACGGCAGCCATTCAATTCATTAACGAAAACAAAGATGGCCCTTTTTATGTCAACGTCTGGGGACATGCTACACATTTCCCCGTGAATACTCCTCCAAACCTGGTTAACCCATTCCAAAGCATGAAGCTTAACCGCAACGACTTTTCGCCAACGATGCAGAAAAAATTCAATCAGAGTTTTGGGATTGATGAGAATCTCGACGAATCCATGAGGCAATATCTGGGTGACGTCTATCAAATCGACCTTAATGTAGGACGATTACTAAAGGCATTGGATGATTTAGAAATCGCTAACAATACGATTGTCGTCTTTTCCAGTGACCATGGGCCCGCCCCGGTCAAACTACCCAGTAAGGGCATCCGCGAGTATTCAAAGAATATGCTTGGCTATGCCGGTCCGTTTCGAGGAGGTAAACACACTCAATTGGAGGGTGGCGTTCGAGTACCCTTTATCATTCGTTGGCCAGGCCACGTGACGGCCGGTCGAATCGATACTCAAAGCGTAGGATCCTTTATCGACTGGCTACCTACGGTTTGTAGTATTGCCGGAGTAAAGCAATTACCTACTGAACTGGACGGAGAAGATATTTCGAATGCCTGGCTCGGGAAAACTCATCAGCGACAAAAGGCTTTGTATTGGAAGACTAGCGCTACGAGCAGTTCTCCTTCAATGCGAGTAGGTAATTGGAAGTTACATATGCCACGCAATAACCGTGACAACATCCAACTATACAATCTCGTGAATGATCCTGGTGAAAGCCAAAACGTTGCAAACCAGCACCCAGAAGTCATATCACATCTGAGAAAACAGCTACGTCAATGGGTGGGCGAGTTGCCGACTGAATATAAAAAGCTAAAGCAAAGAAACTAATCTTCCGGCACCTTATGGTTTACGAATGAATTCGGAACGGAGGTAGTTCCGGCAGGCTAAATAGATTTAGTGATGGTGTAACTGATTGCACCTAGCACGGCACCCAGTGGTAATGTCGTCACCCAAGCGGCTAGAATTCTGCCAATCACCGCCCAACGTCCCTGTCCGGTCACTGTGCCAATACCAAACAACGAGCCGCAACTAACATGAGTGGTGGAAACTGGCAGACCAAGTCGGCTGGCACCTATCACAATCAGGCTAGTTAAGAAATTCGCCGTAAAACCCTGGCCGTGATTCATTGGTGTGATCTTCTGTGCCATGGTTTCGGCAACCCGCCTCGCACTCACAAGGCCTCCGATACCAATAGCGACCCCGACTAACGCCGTGCTACCAAATTTACCAAGGGCGGGCGCCAACATTAAGAGTGCAGCAATTTTAGGAGTATCATTTAATCCGCGGGCAAAACTCACCATACCGGCCGATAGAAAATGCAGCCTATTAAGCAATTTACCTCCCTCCATTCCGATCACATCGCCAACATAGCGACACTGCAAATTAACCTCGTCTTTTGAGTCCGTCTTCAATTCTGCTAATCTCTTGAGCGCATCAGACATCGACAGACCATTTTGAGATAAAAGCAATTCACCTTCAGCCATGAATGTAAATTCTGACTTCACTCCCATCATCCGTCTGGCTTTAGATAGAAGAGGGTATAAAACCAATGCAAACCCAAAAGCCATCACCGGACTGACCAGTAATGGTAAAAAGAATCCGCTACCAAGCTTTTCCAACTGAATCGCTGAATCTGCCATCCAACCCGCACCGACAAGGGCACCCACCAGACTGTGAGTTGTGGAAATCGGCATTCCAATTACAGTGGCAACCAGTACCGTTAACCCGGCTCCGAGTGCCACAGCTGCCCCGTATTCCACAGTTGAGGCAAGTTCAACGCTAACCAAGCCCTTACCGGAAAAACTCTCAATCAGGGTTTCTGCGAGAAATACAGCGGTGAGTGAGCCTAAGAATGTCGTCACGGTGGCCCATCCTAACGCCCGACGGTAATTCGTTACCCCACTTCCAAACAGCGTTGCCACGCCTTTGAAATTATCATTGGCACCATTGGCATACGCCAGGCACAACGTCGTTATTAAGATGATCAAGATTGCCATGCTGCAACGCAGTATGCGCCGGCGAAAAGGTCTAGTCAATGATGTGCTGGCAATAGCTCGATTTCGAGCCTGAATGACTGCTTACCTACCACGACACTCATCCTAGAATTACAATACGATTCTGAGCTAATCGTATTCCAAAATGCTATAGGACAAATGTGCTTCTTCGAAAAATGCCGTACAAAAAATTCACCTTCCTGCTCATTCTCATCGCCAGTGCAGTATTCCCCGGAATGCTTCAGGCAGATGATCGTCCCAATGTGCTGTTCATTATCGTTGATGACCTTAACGATATGCCGTTACACCCTTCCGGCAAACCATATGTTCCGACTCCAAATTTTGATCGCCTCGCTAAACAGGGTGTCAGCTTTACCAATGCTCATTGCAATGATCCTATTTGTGCCCCTTCGCGCTCGAGTATGTTAACCGGACTGTACCCTCAAACCTCCAGTCTGTATTGGTTTGAGGATTACCGTCAAAACGCTGTATTGAGCAATTCCAAAACGTTAACCGAACATTTGGCAACGAACGGATACAACGTCTACAGCGTTGGAAAAATCTATCATGGCAATCAGGACCCGAAAGGGTTCTTTGCTGCCAAAGGCCCAGGAGGAAATATTGGCCCGTGGCCATGGGATGGCACAAAGGTGAATCAGCGAGGATTTATACCTCACCCGCAGCAGATGTTTTTCTATGCTGACGATGCCGACCCCGATATGGACTACAAATGGGAACATACGTTTGGTCCATTAACGATGATTCCAGATTATCCGGCAGATAAAGGAAGTGGTATCCCAGGCTACAAAGGCTGGCGTCTGTCCGGACAACCCTGGCGATATGTCTCGGATGAGGATCGCGATGCCATGCCGGACGAAGTCAATGCTGACTGGGCTTCTGGCATTCTTCAGCAGCAACACACAGAAAAGCCTTTTGTTCTTTTTACGGGCTTCAGCAGGACACATACTCCGTTATACGCGCCTCAAAAATACTTTGATCGATTCCCTCTTAAAGATATAAAAATTCCGCAGGGCTTGAGGTTAGGCGATTTGAAAGACTGTGCTCCCAGCCTTGCCAATACCAGTCTGTATGCATTTCGTCGTTATCAAATGTTGCTCAAACACAAAGATAAGCCTGACCTATACAAACAATGGCTACAGGCCTACATGGCTTGTGTAGCCTTCATCGATGACCAGGTTGGAACCGTACTCGACGCGTTGGCTTCAAGTCCTCACGCTGAAAATACGGTTGTCATCCTCACGAGTGATCATGGATTTCACGTCGGTGGTAAAGAATCGATCTACAAGCAAACACTTTGGGACAGTGGTACACGTATCCCATTTATTGTTTCAGGTCTCCGAGACATGCCTAAAAACGTGACGTGCCATCAACCGATATCCCTCATTGATATCTATCCAACTTTCATTGATTTGTGCGGTTTGCCGCAAAATCCTCATAAAGGACGCTCAGGATACCTGCTCGACGGACACAGTCTGAAACCTCTATTCTTAAATCCGAATGGCGACTGGACAGGACCTGATGTGGCCATCACTGCCTTACCGGGAAAAGATCACAGTCAGCATCGTGAGCATATTGGAACACTTTATCCTCACTTCTCAGTGCGTTCTCAGCACTGGCGATATAGCCTTACCTCCGATGGGCAGGAAGAACTTTATCACTACCCGGATGATCCATACGAATTCAACAATTTGGCAAATCGAGGGAAATTCGCCGAAATCAAATCCGAACTCAGAGAGCAACTCATCAAGCTTCGTGATGGTAAGAACTGGGTGGAGTCAAATTCATTGCCTGACTCAAGGTTGGACGGATTTGAATTAACTGCGAAACTTAAAGGAGATGCGATTTTTTACCTTGGGAAAACAAAAGTCGCCGAGATCAAATCAAAACATCAGTCTTCGATTCGTATTCGTGTTGCTGGTAACCGCAGTCAGGTCTGGGTAAATAATCGAGTCTATTCAGATGAGGTCTTTGAGCAGAATCTCGCAGGCGGTAAGCTCACCAGTAATAATAAAAGAATAGAGACAATAAGGATTCGCAAACTCTAAAAAGCATGCTTTCACTTCGTAATATGATGCGCACCAACTTACCAAAATACCGATGGATGCTGATTTGGATGAGTATGGCAATTCTGCCATTATCTGCCACGGCCCAACAAATTGAATTCAAGCGGGATATTGCTCCAATATTAGAAAGGCATTGTTGGGACTGCCATAACGCGGAATCACACGAAGGCGAATTAAGGCTCGATACATTGGGTGGCATGCTTGAAGGTGGTGGATCCGGAATCGCGGCCATTATCCCTGGAAAACCCGAGCAAAGCTATCTGATCGATGTCATTTCGCATCTTGATCCGGATCTGAAAATGCCTCCTGAACAGGAAAAAATTCCAGCCATGGAAATTGAGTTGCTGAAACGCTGGATCAAAGAAGGGGCAGTGTGGCCCGGGCAGCAAATTATCGCAACCGACATTCAATCAGACCACTGGGCATTTCAACCAATCAAACGTTCTCAAGTGCCTTCTTTCAAAAACGCGGAAAACCCAATTGATGCCTTTCTACTGGCCTCTCTTAAAAGGCAGGGACTACAGTTTTCAAAACCAGCAAAGCCCGAAGATTTAATACGACGAGTTTCGATTGTACTAACCGGATTGATGCCTACCCCTGAGCAAACAGCCCATTTTCTGACAGCCTGGAATCAGGATGCAAAACAGGCTTACACTAATCTGGTCAATCAACTGATGAATAGCCCACACTTTGGTGAACGTTGGGCTCAGCACTGGTTGGACGTCATCCGTTGGGCAGAAACCAACGGTTCGGAGGCAAATCTGTATCGTAAAAATGCGTGGGTTTACCGGGACTACGTCGTCCGCGCCTTTAACGATGACAAACCGTACAATCAGTTTGTCCGAGAACAAATCGCTGGCGATTCTCTGGGGTCTGGAGAAGCCACAGGATTTCTCGTTTCCGGACCACATGTTCCCGCAGCGACTGTAGGGCGTGAACCCGAAGCAATTCGGCAAGCCAGAGCAGATCGCATGGATGAAGTGATACAAACCGTCGGTGCATCGGTCATGGGCGTCACCATTGGATGTGCTCGCTGTCACAACCACAAATTCGACCCTATTTCACTCAAAGATTACTACGCGTTAACCGCCATTTTTCAGGATGTCGAGTTTGGTGGAAGAGAGCCTGAGTTTGCCAGCGATCATCCTCGACAGCGTCGGGGCGAAGATTTACTTGCACAAATCAACGAATTGCGAAAGCAGTTACTCGCCTATGGAGGATGGGAGGAAGATTGGGGGGCTTACCGGGAGTTACATTTCCCTGCAGTCAAAACCAAGGCCATTCGAATACGCTTTAAAACCGTTTATGTTGGGCTTGATGAATTGGAGGTTTTCGGCCCCGATAACTTGCGGCGCAATCTGGCACTAGCTCAATCGGGAACCAAGTTATCCGGATTCCCGGAAGCCGGGATTGAAAATAGAAACCCACTTCATCGTGTAACCGATGGTGAATATGGCACCATGGCCTGGCGGGCGCGTGTTGCCAAGGAAGCTGATCAATATCCCTTCATTCAGCTCGACTTTGAAAACCCCAGATTGGTAGATCGCTTGCGGTTGAGCAGTAACCGGGAATACTACTATGACACCGATTACCTGGAGAAAATGCCTACGCTTCCAAGATATGAATTTGATATGGACTACCAAAAGGAAGATGGCACATGGCAGCCATGGGTAGGGACCTGGTACGTCAACAAAAAGCTCAATCAAGAGCATCCAGATCGTCAAAAAACTTTATCAGTAATTCAAAACCTGATCACGCGTTTCTTTGAAGAAGGCCCTCAGCCAAGTTTTGTCGGCAGATTCGTCGACCCGCAGGTTACCCATGTGCTATTAAGAGGAAGTCCGGAAAGTCCACGGGACGAGGTTTACCCGGCAGGATTAGCACTCTTTGACGGAGAAGATCTGGGGCTTACGTCCGAAACCCCCGGAGCCGACCGCCGACTTGCCTTTGCAAACTGGATTACCCATGAGCAAACCCCATTAACCGCTCGAGTCATGGTGAATCGAATTTGGCACCATATTTTCGGCACCGGAATTGTAGCCACCACGGGTGACTTCGGCAGTGCCGGAGCAATGCCATCACATCCCGAGCTACTGGATTGGCTTTCCGCCGAATTCATGAACCCGTCGGAACACACGAAAGCGAAAAACTGGTCTATGCATCATATGATTCGGATGATGGTCATGTCCAAAGCTTTTCGTCAGGCAAGTACCCCCAATCCTAAGGGACTTAGCAGAGATTCCAATGCTCGACTCTTGTGGCGTTTTCCTCCTAAACGGGTGGAAGCAGAGGTCATTCGTGATTCCATCCTGCTCGCCTCAGGAAATCTGGATCAACAGATCGGAGGAAGAAGCTACCGAATTCACAACGAAAAGAAGACATACGCGCAGTGGGAGGTTATCGACAATCATGGTCCTCATACCTGGCGACGTATGCTTTATCAGGAACGTATGCGGCGAGTGGATGACGGAATCTTTACCGCTTTTGACTTCCCTGATTGTGGACAGGTCCGAGCTAAACGGCCGGTTTCCACCACACCATTACAAGCACTAAACCTGCTCAATAGCCCCTTCGTCGTAGAACAGACTAAAATGATCGCCCAACGTGCACTCGCACAGACAAAGAACGACCAGCAGGCAGCGATTGAATACTGCTTTACTTTAATCCTTGGACGCAAACCTGATTCCGAAGAAATCACAGCGTGTCTGCCAATCGCCAAGCAAGGCGATCTGGCATTCATCTGCCGGGCACTTATTAACTCCAATGAATTCGCCTTCCTGCCGTAATTAATACACGGACAAAAGACCTACATATTGTTAGCATCAAGATGAGTAATCCCGAAAACGTAACACGACTTGGGCAACGCCTGCTGGATCGCAGGAATTTCCTCGGTACCGCCGGTCTTTCTGCCTCAGGACTCGCATTAACCAGTATTCTAAGTGCTGAAGGCCTCCTGGCTGACACTCCGCAAACTGCCGGTGGCAAGCAGCCGATACGACCTGCGATTGACCCACACAATCCGTATGCTGAGCGTAAATCACATTTTGAGGTGCCAGCCAAACAGGTGCTGGTAATTTACCTCCCTGGCGCCATTAGCCACGTCGATACATTCGATTACAAACCAGCTCTAATCAAACTTCA
>MDTD01114189.1_pt1 | contig 11556 bp, 9 predicted proteins | sample 811221 | NCBI WGS metagenome assembly MDTD01 (sample SAMN05326646, study PRJNA326480) | marine metagenome | isolation source: seawater | place: Pacific Ocean: South West | collected 2011
ATATCGATCATATAGTTTTTTTTGAAAAACCTTTTTTAAAATTTGAAAGACTATTAGAAACTTATGTTGCATTTGCCCCAAAAGGTTTTTTATCTTTTTCAAAGGCGATGCCTATTTGGATAAAAGAAAAATTATTTCAAAAAAAATTACTTCAAGATAAACTTAAAGAATGCGATGAAAATTATGATATAAAAAAAAATAATATTTTCTTTTCAGATCATCACCTAAGTCATTCCTCAAGTGCTTTTTATCCTTCTCCATTTGATGAAGCTGTAGTTATCACAGCAGATGGTGTTGGTGAATGGGCAACTACAACTGTTGCGGTTGGTAAAAATAATAATCTGGAAATAAAAAAAGAAATACATTTTCCACATTCATTAGGTCTTATTTATTCAGCTTTTACATATTATGTGGGTTTTAAAGTAAATAGTGGAGAATATAAGTTGATGGGTTTGGCACCATATGGAAAGCCAAATTATGTAAACGAAATTCTGAAAATTATTGATATTAAAAAAGATGGCACATTTAGACTTGACCAAAGTTATTTTAATTATGCCACTGGTTTAACCATGACAAATAATAAATTTAATAACCTGTTTGGACAAAAAGAACGAAATCCTAAAAACGAAAAATTAACTCAATTTCATATGGATATTGCCGCATCAATACAAAAAGTTACGGAAGACATAATGATTAAATTAGTAAAGTCAGCAAAAAGTGAATACGATTTGAATAATTTATGTCTAGCTGGAGGTGTTGCGTTGAATTGCGTTGCAAACGGCAAGATAATAAAAGAAAAAATTTTTGAAAATATTTGGGTACAGCCTGCAGCTGGGGATGCTGGAGGCGCATTGGGAGCAGCTTTAGCATTATGGCATATGGATCAAAATAATCCAAGAACTACAAGTAAGGACGATGAGATGCAGGGTTCATATTTAGGACCAGAATATTCGCAGGACAAAATTGAAAAAGAATTAAAACTTTTAGGAGCAAATTTTAAGATTTTAAGTGACCAAGAAATAATAGAACAGACTACATTAGATATATCATCTGGTAACGCTGTGGGATGGTTCCAGGGGAGAATGGAATTTGGTCCGAGAGCTCTTGGCTGCAGATCAATCCTTGCAGATCCAAGATCACCAGATATGCAAAAAAATTTAAACTTAAAAGTGAAGTTTAGAGAGAGTTTTAGACCTTTTGCACCTTCAATACTCGCCGAAGATGCAGAAAATTGGTTTGAAATCAAATCAAATTCTCCTTACATGTTGATTGTTTCAAATATAAAAAAAGAGAAATGTATACCAATGTCTGAAGATGAAAAAAAATTATTTGGAATAGATAAATTAAACATAAAAAGATCAGAGATACCGTCTGTTACCCATGTGGATTATTCAGCAAGAATTCAGACAGTTCATGAACACACAAATCCAAAATATTACAAACTTTTATCCAGATTTAAAGAAATTACAGGATGCCCAATATTAGTAAATACTTCATTTAATGTTAGGGGTGAGCCCATAGTCAATACACCAGGAGATGCATTTAAATGTTTTATGGGTACTGAATTAGATAATCTAGCAATTGGAAATTGCTACTTGAGAAAAAGGGACCAAGATAACTCTTTAAAAATAGACTATAGAGATAGATTTGAGTTAGACTAATTTATTCGATTGATTAATTGATTTTTCAAAATAATATTACCATTAGGTGATAAGTGACACCAATCTATATAAACTAGGTCATCTTTTTTAAATATATTTGTGAGATCGAGGTATTCAATCTCTTTATCTTCTGCAGCTTTTTTTATTAATGGATATAATTTTTCGTATTGCAATTGATAGATTCTTTTTTTTTTAATATGTCTTAAATCAGAGACTCCAATAAATGAATTTGGCTGAAGTACTGCAAAAAATTGATCGCCTCTAGATTCAACCAAAGCCTTTGCATTTATCCAGCTATCAACTAAATAATTTGCCACTTTCTTTGCCTTAGTATCATTTATATGACAGTCATAGTTTGCTTCAAAATTATTTTTATTATTTAAATTAAAATACATCGATAACTTTTCAATAAAAATTCTCCATTGTTCAAAGGTATTTTTAAATGACAATGAATTGCTAGATAACTTTTCAGAAAACATTTTTCTAATTTTTCTTTGATAATAACTTTCAATATTTTTTATATCTTTACTGCAATTAGCAATTACATCATTGACACCATCTAGAAAAATGACTTTTTTTCTAGATTGATGATTTTTTTGTAAAATATATAAGTTATTTAAATAAGCCAGGGATTGTCTAGATGTATAACCACTCTCTCCAAAATTTATTGAAAAATAATTTGTATCCTTGGCTATCAGAGATGGTAAAGTATTTTCATCATTAACACCAGTCCCCCACATGGTAGAGCCTCCAAAAAACCACAATACAAAATCGTTATTAATTTCTTTTGATTGAACCGTTTGCCTTAAACCATCTTTTATATTTATAGTTTCACCGGCAAAGTCTGCTCTTCTCCATCCATAATAATCAAAATATTTCGAATTTAATGAGCTATATTCTTTAAAATGTTCTTTGGCCCAAACTGTATTTTGATAATTTGGTAAATTGCTTTTATACAAATGAATATAACTTTCTTTCTTAATAAAATGCTCGTATATTGTATGGATAATTGGTGGAATAAAAAATAGCAAGCCAATTAAAGAAAAAAAAATTAAAAAATTATACGAAATTATTTTTAAAACATTTTTCATAATATGAATTTATTTTTTAATTGAAAAGGAAACATATTTTTTTTGAGTAAGATTTTTAAAAGAAATTTTTTTGATAAATAATTCTAAGGAAATTTTTCCAATTTTATTTAAATATTTTAACGTCTCATAACTTTCAAGATTAACACTACTAGTAATTTGATTTTTATTTGTTAAATTATCATCTGTTACCATTATTCCTCCTGTTTTTAAAAGATACAAAGATTGAAATATATCTATTGTAACTTGTGGATTTAAATGATCACCGTCAACAAAAATAAAATCGAAATAATTTTTTTCAAAAATTTCAAGTAAATTGAAACTAGTATCAATATATTTCTTTATATTTTTTGAAGATAAATTTTTATCTAATATTGATTTGGTTTTTTCATAGTCTATAGCTTTCAGATTTTTAAAATCAGGAGAAATTGAATGAGGAATATCTAAAGTGCATATTTCTGAATTTGGAAATATCTTTGATAAAAAATTTGTAAAATTTCCTTTATAAGTCCCAATCTCTAGAATTTTTTTTTTCTCAACCGAGGAATAATTTGAAAAAATTTTGTAATAAAATGAAATATTTTGATTTAAATTATGTCGTTTACAAATATTGTTAATCTTTTCAATATCGAAATTATTTTTTTTTTGTAATCTAAAGTTATAGTTTTCATCCTGAATTTTAAAAAATTTATTGTAAATAATTTTGAGAAAAAATATTTTTTGTGTGGTAAACATTTATATTTAATATAGTTAATTTTTCTATTGAAGAACTAATTTTTTATTTTTCATTTTAAAGATTTTTTGACAATATAAAAGAGTTGAGTGTCTATGAGTTATAAACATAGTCGTTATTGAACCTTTAAGATCATTCAGCTCTTCAATAATTTTAAGCTCAGTTTCCTGATCTAAAGCATTTGTGGCTTCGTCCAAGATTAAAAGTTTTGGTCTAATATATAATGCTCTTGCTATACCAATCCTTTGTTTTTGTCCGCCACTAATTTTATTTCCTAGTTCTCCAACAGGAGTATCTATTCCTTTTTCCAATGTTTGAATAAATTTATTTAAATTTGACTTCTCTAAGGCATAATTTAATGAGGACATATCTATTTTGTCGGGCTCTTGTCCGTATGCAATATTATTTTTTATTGTATTATCTGATAAATAAATATTTTGAGGAACGTATCCAATATTTTTATACCAGGATTTTAAGTTATTTTTAATATTTTTTCCATCAACAATTACTTCTCCAAATGTTGGTAAACTCAACCCTGTAATAATATCTACTAAGGTTGACTTTCCAGCACCACTCTCTCCAATAATACCAACCGTTTCGCCAAACTCTAAATCAAAATTAACATTATCTAAAATTTTTTCACTATTATCTTTGTATTGAAAACTTAAATTTGAAATTGCTATATTTGTTTTAAAATTAATTTCTTCTTTAGATGAGACTGTAGTTTTATCTGTTTTTGCTTTATTTATTTCGAAATAAATCAAATCAATTACAGCTGTACTATAATTAATTTTTTGAAAACCCGATATAAGTTTTGTAAATGATGGCAAAAGTCTTATTCCAGCAGCAGTATAAATAACCATCAAAGGTAATATTTCTGAATACTCTTTTTTTAAAAAAAGTAATAAAATAGTAAATCCACATATACATAATACTCCAAAGAATTCCAAAAATATTCTTGGTAGCTGTCCTACAAAAACATTCTTTGCAACTACATCTGCACTTTTAGTATTATGTGGACGATAATTATTCATAAAAAAAGCTTCTAAAGAAAGTATTTTAATTTCCTTAAAAGAACCAAAGGCGTCTTGTATAAATTTAACTTTTTTATTATCATGAAATTGTCGCTCTTTGCCCCAATACTTTAATTTTTTGCTTGGAATATAAAAAATAAATAAAGATACGATTGAGGTTAACAGAAAAATTATCAAAGTGGTTTGAAAATTATAAAAAAGCAGAAATAAAATAATTGCAATTAATACGCATAGTTCAGTTGCAACTAATAAATATGCCCCAATAACTTGAGAAAAAAGAGCAGCCTCTTGTAAGATATTTCTTATTTGTTCTGATGATTTATTGTTTTGATAATTATTATATCCTTGTTCAATGTACCCTTTATATAAGTTTTCTGAAATATATTTTTGAATCGTAGACGAAAAAAATGCCTTTTTATAAGCTAAAAGCGATAAAAATAATGTCTTTAGAAAATAAAAAATTACAAAAATAAGTAATACTGTAATTTCTAAATTTGTAAAATTTAGTCTATCGGAAATTATGTTTATAAAGAAATGATTTTTATTTAATATGATATCAAATAATGGAATTAATAGACCTATTCCCAAAACCTCTAATACAACAGCAATTAAAATAAAAATATATAAAATGTAAAGTTCTATTTTAATTTTCTTATTTAATAGTTCGAAGATTTTCTTTAATTGATTCATTGCAATAATAAATCTGAAATCTTTACTTTATTATCTGAATTCTCAGTTGCTAAATCTATAACTTCAGAACTCTGGATAGTTTCCAATCTATCTTTAATAGATAAATAAATTAGATTTCCGTTTTTATCTCTAGCATCACAAATGTAATCATTGCATGTTTTTTCTAAATTTTCTTTTTCATCGAAAGGAAAATTAATTTTATTTTTTAATGATTTTTTTATAAAAAAAGCATTACAACACTCCGTGTTATTGCCTAAAAAAATATATCCTTTTTTATTCATTAGTTTAATAAGAGCTTTAATTGAAATTCCCCAACATAAGCCGGAATAATGGTATTTAAATCTATCAAAGTTATCTATATAAGGTGTTGATATTTCTAAATCAAAACCAAAATTTTGATTATATTCTGCTACAAAAATATCAGAAAAATTATCAGGTAGTGTATTCAATATAAAATAATCGTTTCCATCTATGTCAAGACTAAATAGGTTTATGTTATTGTCAAATTTATGCTTTTTTAAAATATCTAAAATATTATTTTTGTAGACAAAGTTGTTAAAAACTTGAATTTTTCCTCTATGTGTAGATACTAAAAGATCAAGATTTTTCTTAAGATTTTTATTGTAGTCACATACAAGTCCCTGAAAAGGGAAGTTATTTGTTAAAAATCTTGTATTACATTCCGTATAATCCCCAACACCTATTTCCACAAACTTTATATTTTTAATCTCCAAACTATGAATTAGATAATCTATTATTCCATCCTCCCCATTCTGTGAGTAAACTTTAAATTCAACATCCCTCAAATTTTTAATTGAATTATAATCTTTTCTAGCTGTCTTAAGGTAAGCGTTACCACCTAAAATTAAATTTTGATCAAATCTTTTTTTAAAAAAAAATTTAAATCTATTTATAATATTTTTAAGCATTTATTTTTATGTTTTAGAACTACGTTTACCATAATGATATTTTGAAGTTGACGTAACTTTTGAGAATACTTCTACACTTAATCCTTTGAATTTGCCCATAGGATGTTTCGTAATAGAATTTAAAGTATAAACATCAGAAATTTCATTTTCATAACGTTGACATAAATTTTTAAGACGGTTTACATACTTTTCGCTCATATTGTCAAAAATCATACTTACTTTTTGTGAGAAAACATCATTATCTTTATTTCTTGGGACATTTGCCTTAATCATTTCATTTTTTGTAAATTCTGTTCTGCCAGTATCTAATAAATACTCGAATTCTTTAATATATTTATCTGTGTCTATACAATAATTTTCAAATGGAACTAAACACGAATTTTTAGAATTTATTAAACTTGAATTTAGATATTCGATTACCTGTTTCTCGATAACTAAGAAGCACTTTTCTAAAGGATTTGCATGACTAAATTCCTCAGCATTATCAATCATCAAGTAGTGTAAATTATCAAATCCTTTAATTTGAAATGCGGGTTTTATATATCGAGGATCTGTGCCAAGACGTGTTCCTCTTCCGCTACGAAACCATGTAAAAACAAGGTCTATTGGATTTCTCATCACAATTATATATTTAAAATCTTTGTTAATCTCATTTATAAATGATCCAATTGTCATAAAATTATCAACAACAAAAGGAAAAATTAATTTCTGTTCCTTAATTTCTTTCACTACTTCATTAAAAGTCTCTGCGGTATCTTTTCTATTCAATCTAGAAATATACTTGTCGCGTTTAGGTGAGTTCATAATGCTACTTTGGTCGTGAAGGTTATTATTAACATCACGCCCCATCATGCTGTGCCATACATCGAGGATTAAATCAGTTTCAAATAAATATTTAAATCCTTGTCTGCTTAAATTGCCCGATGCATAAATCATTAAAAACCGATCGAAATTTGCTCTCATTTTAAAGTGCTCAACTCTGCTAAAAGAACTTACAATTGGAGCAATAGCCGCTTTACCACACCTACTCATACCATCTATAAAAACATAATTTGCATCGAATATAGTATTTTGTTTTATATTAGCATTTGGTTGAGGGATTTTACTCATTTAGAATATTCTTTACTTTATCTACTTCTTAGTTTAGCCACAAGAAAAATTTTTTAAGTTCGTAGAAGAATTTATGAACTGTTAAACAAATAAATTTATTATATAAAGGTCGATAGTATATAAAATGAAATTAGGTAAAATATTTTGGATAACAGGCCTATCGGGCTCATGGAAATCTACGATTGGAGAACATTTAAAAAAGTTATTACTAAAAGAATATGGAAGAACAATTATTATTCATGGTGACGACCTAAGAGAAATATTTCACCTCAAATCCTATACAAAAAGTAAAAGATTAAAACTTGGAAAATCTTATTCGGACCTATGTAAACTAATATCTAAACAAAAAGTTAATGTGGTATTTACCACGGTGGGTCTATTTAGTGAACTGTTTTCCTACAATCGTAAAAATTTAAAAAATTATATTGAGATATATATTAAAACCAACATCAATAGATTAAAAAAAAATAAATCAAAAATATTTTATAAAGTAAAAACTAATAATGTGTGGGGTCTTGATATAAAGCCTGAATATCCTAAAAAACCAGATATATTAATTGAAAATAATTTTAATAAAACTTCAACTAAATTAGCAAAAATTATATTTGAGAGAATTAAAAAATTAGAAAAGTAAACATGATATATTATTTTGTTAATTAAGACTGTAATTGAATTAGACAAAATAAACAAATAATGTAAACAATAAAATAAACCATGAAAAAAAGTAAAGTAGTATATATTGGGCTTTCAGCAGATATTTTGCATGAAGGACATATTAATATTATTAAAACAGCAAAAAAATACGGAGATATAACTGTTGGATTGCTTACTGATCAAGCCATTGCTAGCTATAAAAATATACCCCAGTTGTCTTATAAACAAAGAGAGATAATTCTAAAAAATATAAAGTTTATAAAAAAAGTTATCCCACAAAAAACTTTAGATTATACTTATAATTTAAATTTAATAAAACCTGATTTTGTAGTTCACGGTGATGATTGGAAAATTGGCGTCCAAAAACCTATAAGATTAAAAGTTATAAAAACACTTAAGAAATGGGGTGGAAAACTAATAGAACCAAAGTATACTAAAAATATTTCATCAACAATTATTAAAAAAAAGATCTCGGAAAACTATCTAGAGAGCAGAGTTTCTAGATTAAAGAGATTAATTTATTCAAAAGATATAGTTCGAATATTGGAATCTCATAATTCATTAACTGGATTAATAATTGAAGATTTAAAATATAAAAAAAAAGTAAATATAGAATTTGACGGTATGTGGTCTTCAAGTCTTACAGATTCGGCAACAAAAGGTAAGCCCGACAACTCATCTGTTGACTTTTCTTCAAGAATTGCATCTTTAAATGAAATGATGGATGTAACATCAAAACCATTAGTTTTTGATGCTGATAATGGTGGCCAACTAGAGCATTTACCCTTTTTAGTGAAAAGTTTAGAGAGATCTGGAGTTTCGGCAATCATAATAGAAGATAAAGTTGGACTTAAAAAAAATTCTCTGTTTCAAAATCAGAAAGACACAAAACAAGATAAACCGGAACTTTTTGCAAAAAAAATCAGAAAAATTTGCACCTCAAGACAATCCAAAGATTTTATGGTTATAGCAAGAATAGAAAGCTTTATAGTTGGCAAAGGTCTCAATGATGCATTAAAAAGAGCAAAAATTTACTCGAAGGCAGGTGTTGATGCTATTTTAATTCACAGCAAAGAAAAAACTCCCAAAGAGATATTTTCTTTTGCAAAAGAATTTAAAAAAAGTAAATATTTTGTTCCCTTGGTCTCAGTACCTTCAACTTACTCTAAAGTGTATGAAAAAGATTTAACTAAATATGGTTTCAAATTAGTCATTTACGCTAATCAATTATTGAGGGCCGCTTACCCATCTATGGTAAGTACTGCAAAATCTATTTTAAGACATAGTCGGGCATATGAGGCGGATAAGAATATTATTCCAATTAAAGAAATTATTAATTTAATTAAAGATGATTAAAGTTAATTCTTTAATCAGAATGTTAAGGAAAAATAATTGTAGTTTTTTTACAGGCGTTCCTGACAGTGTTTTAAAAGAATTGTCTTCCACTTTACAAAATAAAAGCAAAAAAACACATGTTATTGCATCAAATGAAGGTTCGGCAGTTTCTCTAGGAATTGGATATTATTTAGCTACAAAAAAACTCTCTTGTGTGTATATGCAGAATTCAGGACTTTCAAATGCATTAAATCCATTAATATCTATTGCACATAAAAAAGTTTATTCAATTCCATTGGTTTTAATAATAGGCTGGAGAGGGTCTCCAAAAATTAAGGATGAGCCACAACATAATGCCAAAGGTCAAATTACAAAACAAATATTAAAATTGTTAGGTATTAAATTCACAATTTTAAGATCAAAAATTGATCTTAGAAAGTTTGAAAAACAAATAAAATATGCAAAAAAAAATAAGTCGGCTGTTGCTTGCTTAATTGAAAATGGAACTTTAGAAAAAAATAAAAAAAACAAAGTTTTAAAAAAAGATTTCTATAAATTAGACAAAGGACTATTTCTCAAGACATTAATTGAAAATATTCCACAAAAATCAAAAATTATTTCAAGCACAGGCTACAACTCGAGGGAATTAATGTACTTGAGGGATAAATATAAATTAAATAATGGTAAAGATTTTTATATGGTAGGTGGAATGGGTCACGCTTCATCTGTAGCTCTTGGTTATTCTTTATCAAGTAACAATAAAATTATTTGCATTGATGGTGATGGATCTATTTTAATGCACTTAGGTTCACTGAAAACAGCAGGCACTTTTGCTAATAAAAATTTTAAATATATTATTTTAAATAATAATACTCACGATTCAGTGGGCGGACAAAGTACATATGCTAACAATGTCGATTTTAAAAAACTTTCTGAAAGCTTAGGTTTCAAAAATTTTTTTTCAATAAAAAAAATTGTCAACTCAAAAAAAATTATCAAAACTTTCGTTAATTCAAAATATCCATCTTTTTTAGAAGTAAAAGTTTCTAATAGCAAAATAGAAAAATTACCACGACCTGAAAATTTAATAAATATTAAAAAAGACTTTATGAAATAATGATAAGTTCTTTTGAAGAGATTGTAAGATATATTAATGATAAAAGTTTTAAGAAAATTTTTATATTATGTGGAAAAAATTCGTTTGTTACATCTGGAGCATTTAAATTATTTAAAAAAATAAAAAATAAAGAAACAACTTTTTTCTATAAAAAATCAGAAATCCCAATTCTTGAAGAATTAACTGAGATAATTAATAAAATTAAAAGTTTTAAACCTGATTTATTTTTGGCTATAGGAGGGGGGGCTGTGATAGATTATGCTAAGATGGCTAACGTTCTAGAAGTTAGGCCTGATATCGCTGAATTAATAGTTAATTACTCATATCCATTTAAAAAGAAATACACAAAACTAGCTGTTGTGCCTACTACGGCTGGCTCTGGGGCTGAAGTAACCTCGAATGCAGTTATTTATGTAGATGGTATTAAACATTCATTTGAAAGCAAAATATTAATCCCAGATGATTTTTTTTTAGTTCCTGAGTTTATAATTTCTGCACCATATAAAATAAAAGCTTCTGCTGGATTTGATGCTATAGCTCAGGCATTAGAATCCTTAGTGTCAAGGAAATCTAATGAACAAAGTGTTGAGTATGCATGTAAATCTTTAAAAATATCTAAAAATACTTTTATTTCTTTTATAAACAATCCAAACATTAAAAATGCTACAGAAATGAGTATTGCATCAAATCTGGCAGGCAGCGCTATCAATATTTCAAAAACAACAGCCCCACATGCATCATCTTATCCATTCACATCATTATTCAATATTAGTCACGGGCATGCTGTAAGTTTATTTTTTGAGAAATTTTTTAAGTTTAATTATGAAAATATGGATAAAGCAGAAACTTCATTTAATTTAAAGAATAGATTTGATTTAATATTTGAAATATTTGATGTTTCGAACATTGACGATTTTAATTCTAAAATATCTTTGATTAAAGAAAAGGCATCTTTAGAAGACAATTTAACAAAATTAAACATAGATATAAACAAAAGTTCAAAAGATGTATTAAAAGGTATAAATCTTTTAAGATTAAGCAATAATCCTGTTAAAATAAAAGAAAAAGATATTATCAAAATAATTACAAGTTAATTATTTTCAAAATATCTATTTAAATCTATCTAAAAATTTTTTTCAGTGCATAAATTAAGCCAATTGAGCTATTAGTACTGGTCAGCTACATGCGTTACCGCACTTCCACAC
>MDTD01008270.1_pt1 | contig 11555 bp, 12 predicted proteins | sample 811221 | NCBI WGS metagenome assembly MDTD01 (sample SAMN05326646, study PRJNA326480) | marine metagenome | isolation source: seawater | place: Pacific Ocean: South West | collected 2011
ATTTATGACGTTGATTTTGAATTCAATAATTCTGAGGAATGGTATCAATCTATACCAAAAAATGTAAGGCCAAGAAAAGATCAACCATTTTATCATCTACTTGCTGAAAATGATGAAATAACTTACGAGGCATATGTATCAGAACAAAACTTATTAACTGATGACTCTGATGAACCAATAAAACATCCTTTAATTGAGGAAATTTTTTCTGGTAAAAAAGGATCAAGTTATTTCAAGCTTTCAAACTAGAAAAATCACTTTTTTAACACATTTAGTTCAAATCTTTGACACAGCAGTTTGTTAAATTTTGTGCACTGATCAAGGATGTTAAATATTTACCCTTCGTTATTATCTCCCTCTGACATTCTTGATCAGACAATTATTTCATAACAATAATTCTTAAATTAAATTATAAGATACCTGAAATGTTTAAATATTTTGAACCTAATAAAATTTTTTATATTACATCAAGAGCTCCAAAATATGTTTTATTATTGTTTATTATTTTTATTTCAATTGGATTAACAGAAGCTTTAATTTTATCTCCAGAGGATTATAAACAAAGTCACTCAGTGAGGATCATGTATGTTCATGTGCCAGCAGCATGGATTACTCTGGGAATTTTTTCTGCGCTTACATTTCTTTCTTTTATTGGATATATTTTTAAGATAAGAAATTTTTTTTTGATATCAAAAAGTTTAGCACCTTCAGGATTTGTATTTAGTATTGTTGCACTTGTAACCGGATCAATTTGGGGCAAACCCACTTGGGGAACTTGGTGGGCCTGGGATGCTCGAATTACATCTATGTTAATACTTTCATTATTTTATGCATTATATCTATTGGCTTGGAGAATTTATGAAAATAGCGACAAGGTGTTTAAGATAACATGTATCATTACGATTTTAGGTATAATTAATGTTCCAATAATAAAATATTCTGTTGATTGGTGGAATACATTACATCAACCAGCATCAATAAATATTTTATCAAAATCCTCAATTCACATCTCAATGATGTATCCCTTATTGATAATGACTGCGGCATTTGCCCTGTTTTCATTACTAATTTTTTTAATGAAATATAATACAGAACTGATAAAAATTAAAAATAAAGGCTTAGACAGATTATGATAAATGAATTCTTTATAATGAATGGGTATGGACTTTACGTATGGTCAGCTTTTGCATTTACCCTTTTAAGTTTTGCTATACTATATTTAATTATTAAATTTCAATACGCTAAAGAGAAGAGTAAATTTATAGCTAAATTTGGAGCTTTAAAATCCGATAGAGCAGCTTTTGCAAAATCTCAAAGAATTAATAAAGAAATTCTATCTAACATTTCAACTATTTAACCTTTAAACCATGTATGGTCGTAAAGTTAAATTAAGATTTCTTTTTATATCACTAATCTTAGTAATTTTATCACTAACAACATTTCTAGTTTTAAAATCTCTTGAGGAAAATGTAGTATACTTTCAATCTCCGACAGAAGTAAAAACTTTAGTAGAGATTAACAAAAAAAAAATAAGAATTGGGGGAATGGTAAAAAACCAATCAATTTTGATGCAGGCAAAAGAAGTACAGTTTATTGTTACTGACTTTAAAAATGAAATAAATGTAATTTACACTGGCGCTGTTCCAAATCTTTTTGCTGAAGGCAAGGGAGTTGTTGCGGAAGGTTTTTTAAAAGATAGGAATTTATTTATTGCAACAAAAATTTTAGCAAAACATGATGAAAATTATATGCCACCAGAGGTAAAAGCAGCATTAGAGGAGAAATAATTTTGGCTAGTTTAATTGGATTTTATTCCTTAGTTTTTGGTTTTTGCTTATCATTAATAATTGTTATTTTTTCAATCAAAAATTTCAGGAACTATGAAATTTTCGATACAAAGATTATAAAACTCACATTCTTGCAACTTTTTTTTGTAGTGGTGAGCTTTTTTGGCCTAATTATATCTTTTATTAATTCTGACTTTAGTAATGAAACAGTTTTTAATTATTCTCATACAACTAAACCTTTATTTTATAAAATTTCTGGAACATGGGGAAATCATGAGGGAAGTTTATTACTTTGGCTATTAGTATTAACTTTATTTATATATTTATTTTTATTAAAATCAAAGGACCAAAAAAAAGAATATAAAATTCTAACTTTATTATTTCAACAAATTATAATAATTGGATTTTTTATTTTTTTAATTAAAACTTCTAATCCGTTTAACTATATTTATCCAGTACCAAATGAAGGTCTAGGGTTAAATCCAATTTTACAAGACCCAGCACTTGCTATTCACCCCCCTATTTTATATTTAGGCTATGTTGGATCATCAATTATTTTTTCCGCAACTCTTGCTGCCACCTCGCTAAATTATATTTCAAAAAAATGGGCTAAACATATTAAAGAATGGGTATTATTATCATGGATTTTCTTAACTCTTGGAATTTTGCTAGGTTCAATTTGGGCATATTATGAATTAGGTTGGGGTGGATTTTGGTTTTGGGATCCAGTGGAGAATGTCTCATTAATGCCTTGGTTAGCTTTAACAACTCTCCTTCATTGTATTTTAATTTTAGAAAAAAGACATTCATTAACGTCTTGGGTTGTTATATTATCAATATCAACTTTCACTCTTAGTATGTGTGGAACTTTTTTAGTTAGATCTGGTATCTTGAATTCTATACATACTTTTGCAAATGACCCTGAAAGAGGATTGTATATTCTTATTTTTTTATTTTGCTTAATATTTTTATCTTTTTTCATTTTTTTCTTTTTTCACAAAACCGAAGAACAAAATAATTATGATTTCTTTTTGTTTAGTAAGGAAACATCAATCTTAGTAAATAATTGGTTTATGATGTATTTTCTCGCAGTTGTATTAGTTGGAACAATTTATCCAATTTTTCTTGAAGTAGTTAATTCGGAAAAAATTTCCGTTGGACCACCATTTTATAATAAATTGATAGCACCTTTTTTAATTCCTTTTTTATTTGCTATGGCAATTGGGCCTAAACTTAAATGGATTAAGTCAGATATCCAAAATAAGATCTCTTTAATATTTTATGTATTTATTTCGTTTTTATTATCTATTTTTATTATCAAAAACTTTAATAAAAATTTTTTAATAAATACTGTTTTGTTAACATCTGCTTTTTATTTATTTTTTATCACATCTAGAGATTTTTTTGTAAAAGGATATAAGAAGATATCTCAAAATGTTGCACATTTTGGTTTTAGTCTTTTAATTCTAAGTATTTTGTTGAATAACATATTTTCTACAGAAATAATTACAAATTTGAAAATTGGTGAAACATTTCAATCTGAAAAAATTAAAATTATCTTTGAAAGTATAGATAAGAAAAAAGTAAAAAATTATAATACAATTATAGGAAAGTTTACTATTAAAGATACTGAGGGTGAGATAGATACTTTTAAGCCTGAACTAAGAATATACAATCAACCAAATATTGTTACAAGTGAGGCAGATATTAAAACTAATTTATTTACGGATAAATTTATAACAATGAACCTTGTTCAAAACCAAGAATATTTTAACATTAGATATCAAGTTAAACCATTCATGATTTGGATTTGGTTATCTGTAATATTAGTAAGTTGCGGGGGTGTAATAAGTTTAATAAGAAAAAGTTATGAGAATAAAAATTAATTCCCTAGTTTTCTTACTCTCTTTATTGATAATTTTCTTTGTCTTTTACAAGGGTCTAAACAATAAAAGTATTTATAAACCTAATGTTGATGTAAAAAAAGATATTCCAAATTTCGAAAGTAAAATTTTTGAAAATCAAAAAATTATAAGCTCTAATGAAATTTTTAAAGCAAAGAAATTTTATATCATGAACATATGGGCATCATGGTGTGTTCCATGTAGAGATGAGCATCCTTATTTATTAAATTTGCGTGAGAATAGTGATATAGAAATTATTGGGCTCAATTATAAAGATGATAATGAAAATGCAAAAAAGTTTTTAACCGATTTACAAAACCCTTATTCTTTAGTTCTTTACGATAAAGATGGAACCTTAGCTATTGAGTGGGGTGCGTATGGTGTTCCAGAAACATTTGTAATATTTGATAAAAAAGTTATTAGAAAATTTATTGGTCCATTAACAAAAGACTCATTAACTGAAATAAATAAATTAATAAAATGAAATTTTTAAAATATTTAATTATAATTATATACGCATTTAACTTTTTCTTTGCTGTAGCTGAGGAAACCAATTTACAAAATAAAATTACAAAAAATTTACGGTGTTTAATTTGTCAAGGCCAATCAGTTTATGACTCAGACTCTGAATTTGCAAATAGTCTTAAAGTAGTTGTTAAAAGAAAATTAGATGAGGGTTTTAGTGAAAAACAAATTTATGATTTCTTAAAAGACAAATATGGTGAATGGATTTTATATGATCCAGAATTCAATAAAAATACCTATTTTCTTTGGATATTGCCCATCTTGATGTTTTTGATTGGTGGTGCAATAATATCTAAGTTATTTATTATAAAAAAAAAATAAGTATATTTTATTTATGCGAATTAAAAATTTATTTTGTGTTTTATCAATTTTGATATTTAGTTTTTCTCTAAATTCTATTGCCGAGGAAAAAAAATTAGATGATAAAAATACAGAGTTTAATGTTTTTACAGGTATGTTTGATTTCAGTGATGATGGCAAAAGATCAACATTAATTGGTTTTCAACATCAAAATGAGGATTTAAATAGAAATACTTTTTTAGGAAACTTATCTCCAATAACGGGTGCCATGATTACTGCTGATAATGCAACATATTTCTATACAGGAGTTCAAGCAAATTATAAAATGGGTAATCTAAATATAGTACCAAGTTTTGCGCCTGGATACTATAATCAAGGTGATGGTAAAGATCTTGGACATGCCTTAGAATTTAAAAGTGAAGTTCAACTTTCATTAGATTTACCCAAAGAAAGCCAATTTGGCTTTTCTTATAATCATTTATCTAATGCAAGTTTAGGAGATAAGAATCCTGGGGCAAATAGTTATATGTTCAATTTTCTCAAAAAATTTTAAAAATTCAAAATGAAATTAAAAGATTGTCACAATTTTGGTGACTTTAGAAAATTAGCTAAAAAAAAACTACCATCCCCAATATTTCATTACATAGACGGGGCGGCAGATGATGAAATTACTTATGCGAGAAATACAAGTGCTTTTGACGATGTGGATTTAGTTCCGAATGTTTTAAGAGGAGTAGAGAATGTTGATTTATCAACTACCATATTTGGGAAAAAATTAGATTTACCTTTTTATCTCTCTCCAACAGCACTACAAAGACTTTTTCATTATGATGGTGAGAGGGCCGTTGGTAAGGCTGCGCAAAAATTTAACACTATGTTTGGTGTTTCTGCATTGGCTACTGTAAGCGTAGAGGAGATATCTTCTATGATAAATACACCAAAAATGTTTCAATTCTATTTCCATAAAGATAGAGGTTTAAATGATTCTTGTTTAGAAAGAGCTAAAGCTGCTAATTTTGATGTAATGGCTTTAACAGTAGACACAATAACAGGTGGTAATAGAGAGAGAGATTTGAGAACTGGTTTTACCTCTCCCCCAAAACTTACATTGTCAAGTTTGTTTAGTTTTGCCACGAAGCCAATGTGGGGGATAAATTATTTAACAAAAGGTAAATTTGAATTACCACATCTACAGGATTATGTTAAAGAAGGAACAAGTACAAACACTTCTATTGGAAATTATTTTTCAACAATGTTGGACCAATCTATGAATTGGAAAGATGCCGAAAAGTTATGTTCACAATGGGGTGGACACTTTGCTCTCAAAGGGGTGATGAGCGTAGAAGATGCTAAAAAAGCTGTAGATATTGGTTGTACAGGAATAATGGTCTCTAATCATGGTGGACGACAACTTGATGGATCAAGATCACCTTTTGATCAACTTGCTGAAATTGTAGATGCGGTAGGTGATAAATTAGATATTATTTGTGAAGGAGGGATCCATAGAGGAACCCACATGTTGAAAGCTTTATCACTTGGCGCAAAGGCATGTTCGGGTGGAAGGTTATATTTGTATGCCTTAGCAGCTGCTGGACAAGCAGGCGTAGAAAGAGCTTTAGGTCAGTATAAATCTGAATTGATAAGAGATATGAAGCTGATGGGTTGTACGAAAATATCAGACTTGAATAGAAATAATCTAAGATTTAGAAAAATTTGACATCTCTTATGACCTTAAAAGATTGTTATAACTTTGACGATTTTAGAAATTTAGCGAAAAAAAAATTACCTTCACCAATATTCCATTATATTGATGGCGGTGCTGATGATGAAACAACATTGAAAAGAAATACAGAGTCATTCAATGATTGTGATTTAATCCCCAATATACTTGCTAGTGTTGGTAAACCTGATTTATCAACAACTTTATTTGGTAAAAAAATTGATATGCCAATTTTTTTGTCTCCATGTGCAATGCAGAGGCTATACCATCATGATGGTGATAAAGCTTCAGCTAAAGCAGCAGATAAATTTGGAACATTTTATAGTATGTCGACAATGGCAAACAATACTATAGAAGAAATTTCAAATATTTCAGGAGGACCAAAATTATTTCAACTTTATGTCCATAAAGATCAGTCTATTACAGATGATTTGATCGATAGATGTAGAAGGTCAGGTTTTGATGGGATGTGTTTGACAGTAGATACGTTAGTAGCTGGAAACAGAGAAAGAGATCACAGAACTGGTTTTACAACACCACCTAAGCTAACATTAAATAGTTTAATGAGTTTTGCGATGCATCCAAGTTGGGTTTTTAATTATCTTACTCATGGTAAGTTTAAATTAGCTAATGTGGCTGCAAAAACGGATAAAGGAACTAATATTGCAAAATCAGTAATTGATTACATTAATGAACAGTATGACCCAGCTATGAACTGGAAAGATGCAGAGTATTGTGTGAAAAAATGGAACGGACCTTTTGCTTTAAAAGGTGTTATGTCTGTTGAAGATGCAAGAAGAGCAATCGATATTGGGTGCACAGCAATTATGATTTCTAATCACGGAGGACGTCAATTAGATGGTTCAAGGTCGCCTTTTGATCAAGTAAAAGCAATCTCTGATGCCGTAGGAGATAAATTAGAAATAATTTTAGATGGAGGTGTAAGAAGAGGAACTCATGTCTTGAAAGCTTTAGCAGCAGGAGCAAAAGCATGTAGTTTTGGGAAAATGTTTTTATTCTCTTTAGCCGCAGGAGGTCAAAAAGGTGTAGAGCATTTATTAAAGAATATGTACGACGAAATTAACCGAAATATGGTTTTAATGGGTTGTAAGAACTTAAAAGAGTTGAATAGTTCAAAATTAATTTATAGAAATTAATAAAAAAAATTAAAAAAGGACATAACTATGGAATTAGCAAAAAGTTTAAACAGATTAGGTACTGAAACAGCATTTTCGGTGTTAGCAGAGGCAAAAAAATTGGAAGCTCAAGGTAAACCAATGATACATTTAGGTTTAGGACAACCAGATTTTAAAACACCAAAACATGTAGTTGAAGCAGCCAAGAAAGCTTTAGATGACGGTCATCATGGTTATGTAATGTCAAATGGTATTCCAGAGTGTAGACAGGCAGTAACAAGATGGATAAAAAAACGTTACAGTGTTGATGTTGATTTTGAGAGAATTTTAATTATGCCAGGTGGAAAACCTACAATGAGTTATGCGATTCAATGTTTTGGAGAACCAGGCGCAGAGATAATTCATCCTACTCCAGCATTTCCAATATATGAGTCGATGATAAATTATACTGGCTCCACAGCTGTGCCTTATGATTTGACTGAAGATAAGGATTTAAAATTTAACCCTGAAAAAATTTTATCCTTAATTACTAATAAAACGAGATTATTAATATTAATAAATCCAAATAATCCGACAGGAAGTTTTGTTGATAAAGCTGATATAGATGTATTAGCCGAAGGACTAAAAAAACATCCGCATGTTACAATCTTAAGTGACGAAATTTATAGTAGACAAATTTTTGATGGTAAAGAAATGCCATCATTCTTCAATTACCCCGAATTAAGAGAAAGACTTATAGTGCTTGAAGGATGGAGCAAGGCATATTCTATGACAGGATGGAGATTGGGATGGAGTTTCTGGCCAAAAAACTTAGTCGAGCATGTAAATAAACTTTTAATTAATAGTGTCTCATGTGTAAATGCTGCTGCCCAGTTTGCTGGTATAGCAGCTTTAGATGGACCAGATGATTCTATTGATGAAATGATGGTAAAATTTACTCAAAGAAGAGATTTAATTCACAAAGGATTAAATGAATTACCAGGTGTCGAATGTAGTTTGCCAGGTGGGGCATTCTATGCTTTTCCTAAAGTTATAGGAACAGGAATGAATGGTTCAGAGTTTTGCAAAAAAGCTATGCATGAAGCAGGTGTAGCAATAGTGCCAGGAACTGCTTTTGGTAAGACTTGTAATGATTATGTTCGTTTTAGTTTTGCAGCATCTCGAGATAATATTTCCCAAGCACTTGAGAACATTAAAAAAATGCTAGGTTAATTAAGCTATATTTATCCTGATAATTTTAATAATATTAAAATATGAATGAGCAGATTCACTCAGAATTAAAAAATCTTCTGAATACGAGATTTTCTACTTCTCAATCCACTAGAGCAAACTATGCTAGAGGAGAAGATACATATGATCCTATTTTATCTCAGGCGGTAGTTTTTCCTGAAACAAACGAGGAAGTTTCGAAAATTTTAAGTTTGTGTAACAAACACAAAATCCCGGTAGTTCCTTTTGGAACAGGCACATCTTTAGAGGGAAATGTAGTCGGAAACGAGGAAGGCATTACTGTTTGTTTAGAAAAAATGAATAAAATTTTAAATGTTAATGTTGAAGATTTTGATTGTAGAGTACAAGCATGTGTTACTAAAGAACAGTTAAATGATTATTTAAGAGAAGATGGAGTTTTTTTTCCAATCGATCCAGGTGCAAACGCTGCAATAGGAGGAATGGCTTCAACTTCAGCATCAGGGACCATGGCTGTTAAATATGGAACAATGAAAACTGTTATAACTGGACTGACAGTAATCTTGCCAAATGGTGACATTATAAATACCGGAAGTAGGACTAAAAAAACTTCAGCAGGTTACAATTTAACTAATCTCTTTATCGGATCCGAAGGTACTTTAGGAATAATTACAGAAATTCAATTGAGACTATCCCCTATACCAGAGAGCATCATGAGCGCAGTTTGTCACTTTCCTAATTTGGAAAGCGCTGTTCAAACTGCCCAACAAGTTATTCAATATGGTGTTCCAATAGCTAGAATTGAAATGCTAAATAAAGACCAAATGGAGATAAGTATAAACTACTCAAAACTAGAGAATATTGAAGCTGTTCCAACATTATTTTTTGAATTTCATGGATCAGAATTATCAAATCAAGAAAATATAAAAATTGTCGAAGAAATTTCAAAAGAAAACAAAGGTAGTTCTTTTAAATGGGCAAAAGATTTAGAGGAAAGAAATAAACTTTGGAAAGCTAGATGGGATGTTTACTATTCTGTTAAGGCATTAATTAACAATGGTAGAGTTTATTCAACAGATGTATGTCTACCTATCTCAAAAATCACAGAATGCGTAAATTTTGCAGAGGAACAAACAAAAAAATTGGGACTTAGAGCTCCAATGGTTGGTCATCTGGGTGATGGAAATTTTCATGTGCTCTTACCTTATGATCCTTCTCAAAAAGAAACCTATAATAAGATAAGAGACTTTAGTGATTTATTGATTAAAAAAACTCTCGAACTAAATGGAACTATTACTGGAGAACATGGAGTTGGATTACATAAAAAAGCTTACTTATTAAAAGAGCATGGAGATAACATTCCATTAATGAAGATTATAAAAAAAAGCATTGATCAAAACAACATAATGAATCCTGGTAAAATATTTGATCTAAATTAATAATAAAATTTTATGAAAAAAATTTTGATAACAAGAAAGTTGATTAAAGAAAGTGAGGATAAAGCATCTAAAACTTTTGATGTAAAATTTAATACAAATGATGAGTTATATTCTCAGGCAAAAGTTATTGAAATGAGTGATGGATGTGATGGAATTTTATCTTCTTTGACTGATAAAATGGACAAAGAGACAATAAATAAATTACCAAACACAATAAAGATCATATCAAATTTTGCTGTAGGTTTTGGAAATATTGATTTAGAGGCAGCAAAAAAAAGGGGCATTGCTGTAACAAATACTCCAGATGTTCTATCAGATGCTACAGCTGAGATAGGTGTTCTTTTAATACTTGGAGCATGTAGAAGAGCTGCCGAGGGAATAGAATCTGCAAAAGAGGGTGGCTGGAAATGGTCTGCAGATTATCTAATAGGTAAACAATTAACTGGTGCAAGACTTGGAATTTTAGGCATGGGGAGAATTGGACAAAAAATTGCAAAAATAGCAAAATCTTTAGGTATGATAATTCATTACCATAATAGATCTAAATTAAGTGCGGATAAAGAAAATGGCGCAACTTATCATGATAACATAAAAAGTTTATTTTCAGTTTCTGATGTTTTATCTATCTGTTGTCCAGCAACAAAAGAAACAGAAAATATGATTAACAAAGAGACAGTAGAATATTTTCCTAAAGGTGCAGTAATAACTAATGTTGCTAGAGGTGATATTGTAGATGACGAGGCTTTAATTGATGCTTTAAATAGAAGAAAAATTTATGCAGCAGGATTAGATGTTTATAAAAATGAGCCAAATTTAAATTCTGGATATTTAAAAATTAAGTCAGCTTTTATTTTACCCCATTTAGGAAGCGCTACTAAAGATACTAGAATAGCAATGGCTAATTTAGCGATTGATAATATTGATGAATTTTTTAAAACAGGAAATTGTAAAAATAAAGTCAATTAATTCTACCAGGGATTGTAAATATTTAAATCTATGCGACATCTGCGTTTTTTTTTAGAAAGACTCTAATCTGAATATATGCTTTAATTATTCGAGTTAATTAACTTTAATAGGAGTAATAATGACGAAAGAAAACAAATCATTGAAGATCAAAACATCTTCAAGACGAAAGTTCTTTAAAACTGCTGCTAAAGCTGGAGCTGTTGCTGCAGCCGCAGTTGCGATGCCAAACATTGCAAGAGCAGACGGTCACAAGGTATTAAAGATGCAAGCTGCATGGCCAAGTGGAGCAAATATCTTTTTTGAAATGGCTGGTGACTATTGCAAAATGGTAAAAGATATGTCTGGAGGTACACTTCAGATTGATCTTCAACCTGTTGGGGCAGTCGTAAAGACTTCAGAAATTGGACAAGCGGTAAGTTCCGGAGTACTTGATATGGGTCACTGGGTGACAGCATACTGGTACGGAAAAAATCCTGCTGCGTCTTTATTTGGAACAGGACCCTCATATGGTATGTCATCTCAAGAAGTGATGGGATGGATGGAATATGGTGGAGGAAGAAAACTTTATGATGAAACTCTAGCAAAAGTAG
>MDTD01054450.1_pt1 | contig 11555 bp, 12 predicted proteins | sample 811221 | NCBI WGS metagenome assembly MDTD01 (sample SAMN05326646, study PRJNA326480) | marine metagenome | isolation source: seawater | place: Pacific Ocean: South West | collected 2011
GATTATTAGCACCCAGACCGGCACTATGCAGGGTAGCTACGAATTAATTACCGATAGCGGTGACCGCTTTACTGCACCGATCCCGGCTTTTCTTCTGGCGCCCCCGCATACGGTTCACTAACGCATCAAAACTTCAGGACGCTCACGGTGCTTGGCTCACGCACCCAGCGGATGTTCGGGTGCTATACTCATTTGAGTTTCACTAAATGGAAGACAATGAGTAATTTCGTGGTTGGCGACATTCAGGGCTGCTACAGGCCCTTAACTAAGCTTCTGAAAAAGGCAGGTTTCGTCCCTGGACACGACACCCTTTGGTGCGTGGGTGACTTAGTTAATCGTGGCCCAAAGTCGCTCGAAACCCTGCGCCTGCTTCAGGATATGGATGATTCTATCCGTGTTGTTCTGGGCAATCATGATCTGCACTTTATCGCCATCAATGAAGGTGTCGCTCCGGCGCGCGGCAGCGACACGCTCGAGAAATTGCTCGCCGCACCGGATTGTTCAGCGCTGAGCGATTGGCTGAGACACAAGCCACTGGCCTACCATGAAGCGCTGGTTACGGAAAAAGGGCCCGAGAGTTTTCTGATGGTTCATGCCGGCGTCGCGCCTACCTGGTCTCTTCAAACGACGCTCAATCTCGCTGCGGAGGTCGAACAAGCACTTCAGAGCAGCAACCATAAGGCGTATCTGAGAAAGATGTACGGTAATGATCCCATTCGCTGGAGCAAATCCTTACGCGGTCACAAGCGACTTCGTACCATCACCAACTATCTTACTCGGATTCGCTTCTGCGACGATATTGGCAGCTTACGTCTTGATATCAAGGAGGGCCTCTGCGCCGCGCCGAGTGGATTCAAGCCGTGGTTTGAATATGAGAGGATTACGCAGAAAGCAACGATACTTTTTGGTCACTGGGCGGCTCTGGACGGGATTACCGAGCGACCGCGGGTATTCGCTCTTGATACCGGCTACGTCTGGGGAAGATCACTGACTATGATGCGTCTGGAAGACAAAAAACTTTTCGCCATTTCACACTAACATGACACCGGCAGAATAAACCATGCAAACCTACCTTGTTGGCGGAGCGGTTCGCGACAGGCTCCTTGGTCTTAAGACCAAAGACCGGGATTGGGTGGTAGTAGGAGCAGCGCCACAGGAATTGCTGGATCTGGGCTATCAGCAGGTTGGTAAAGATTTTCCTGTATTTGTTGATCCTGACTCCCATGATGAATATGCGCTGGCGCGTACTGAACGCAAAACGGGCCCTGGTTATAAAGGTTTCGCAATCAACAGCTCACCAGATGTAACACTCGAAGAAGATTTGCTGCGTCGGGACCTCACCATAAACGCTATCGCCATGGACAAGACCGGCACACTCATCGACCCTTTCGGCGGTCAGTGCGATATTGAAGCCAAGGTACTACGCCATGTATCCGGCGCATTTGTTGAGGACCCTTTGAGACTATTACGAGTCGCTCGCTTCGCTGCCAGATTTGCGCATTTAGGATTCCGGGTGGCCGACGAAACCCGCGAGCTCATGCGCAGCATCAGCAGCAGTGGCGAGCTTGATAATCTGGTTCGTGAGCGTATCTGGAAAGAGCTGGAGCTAGCGCTGACAAGTCAGACACCGTCAGCCTTCGTTGAAGTGCTGCGGGAGTGCGACGCGCTAGCTTCGATACTTCCTGAAGTGAATAATCTGTTTGGCGTGCCGCAAGCGGGAAAACACAACAGTGAAGTCGACGTCGGGCGACATGTCTTAATTTGTCTTGAGCACGCTCGAAAACTGACCGATGACACCGTCGTGCTCTATTCTACTCTGGTACAAGATGTCGGAAAGAGCCTCACGGATCCGGGCAAATGGCCAATTCATGAAGGCCACGAATCGGCTGGCCTAGAGCTGCTTGATCACATCGAATCGAGACTCCGAGTGCCTAAGGAGCACGCCCAACTGTCTCGTCTGATTTGTAAACATCGCACAAGACTGCATCGCGTGAAAGAACTGAAGCCATCTCAGGTTCTCAAATTGCTGGAATCTATCGATGCTTTTCGCCGCCCGGAACGTTTGGACAAGATCCTGCTGGCCTGTGAGGCCGATGCACGTGGCCGCTCGGCGGTGGAAAAGCTCGACTTTCCACAAAAGCCCTATCTGAAAACAATGCTGCATGCAGCCAGTGAGATCAACAGCCGGGCGGTCCTGGCCGCCAGCCACACCGAGCCGAAGGTAGCCATATTCGAAGCCCGTCTGTCTAGTATCACCAAAAAAATCGAGTCATTAAATCATGCCACTTGAACAACCCACCGTGATGATCACCGGAAGTGCCAAACGAATCGGCGCCGCGATTGCGCGGCGCTTTCATAACGCCGGCTACCGCCTCGTAATACACTTCAACAGCTCGAAAGACGAAGCACAGAGCCTAAAAACAGAACTCAATGCCATCCGGGCTGACTCAGTTAAATGTATTAAGGCTGCGCTGACGAAAAGGTCTGAAGTCGAGCAGCTACCTCGAAGAGCGCTCGACTGTTTTGGCCGTATCGATGTATTAATCAATAACGCCTCCTCCTTTTATGCGACGCCACTGGAGGATTCCACTCAAGAACAATGGGATGACCTCGTAGACAGCAACGTGCGTGCAGCTTATTTCTTGAGCGTGGCTCTGAGCGAGGAGCTCAAGCGTCGTCAGGGGAATATCATCAACATTCTTGATGCAATGGTGGATGGTGCCATTCAGGATTTTCCAGTCTACAACATTGCTAAAGCCGGGCTAAAAAGCATGACTCTCGCGCTAGCGAAAGAGATGTCCCCCGCGGTGAGAGTTAATGGTGTCTCACCCGGCGCTATCCTGTGGCCCAGTCATCTTGAAGACCCTCAGGACGAAGCCGCAGAGGCGGCTCGGCAGAAAGCACTCGACGGCATTCCGCTCGGCAGAACAGGCGCCGTGGAAGACATCGCCAATGCTGCATTTTTTCTCGTTGAGAAGGCAACATACATGACAGGAGCTGTAATCAAGGTGGATGGGGGACGCTCTCTCCGCTAGAGAATCCTTGCACGTCAGCGGCTTCATTCACGAAACAGCCGGTACGACCCTACCAGTGAAAATCTCTGCGCCAAAGGTGCTGTCCGGCTTTATCAAATTCGTTCCAATGCTCTGCCAGTGTCCGACTGGTAAATGGATGTTTCATATCCGGAAGGATCTCTGCCATAGGCTGCAGCACGAAGGCGTGCTCCAGAATTTCGCTCCGAGGGATGAAGACACCTGCATGCTCTCCACTGAGGCTACCAAAAGTCAGGATATCAATGTCGATGCTTCGACTTGAGAACCTAGGCTGACTTCGATCTCTTCCCAAAGTATCCTCAATGCCTTTTATTTCTTTCAGCAATGCGGCTAAAGGTTTTTCCGTTTCAACTGCTACCACCAGATTAAGAAAATTATCGCCTTCAAACCCTACTGATTCGCTTTCGTAAACGGACGAGCATCGAAGCTCGGGGAATCGAGATCGTAATTCGGCGACAGCCTTTTGAATATTGGCGTCGGCGTCAATATTGCTACCGAGGCTGAGAGTTAGAAGCGGCACGTTATCAAATTTCCAAGAACTGAGAGAACAGAATCATATTTATGCAGGATCAGGACCGCGAGCCCCTATCGATAATGACACCGACATCTTTTGAGCCAGTGACTGCGCCTGGTTTGCCCAGTCTTAGCTTAACCCAAGGCACGTTGAACTCGTTCAAAACAATGTCAGCGACCCTTTCGGCAAGCGTTTCAACCAGAAAGAACTCAGACTTTTCAATAAAATCAATCAGACGCTTGGCGACCGCCTTATAGTCCAGTGCATTCTCGATAGTATCAGTGGCAGCAGCCGCTCCTATATCTGAACCCATCTCCAGATCGAGACTCACGACTTGTCGCTGCTCTCGCTCCCAATCAAAGATGCCAATAATGGTGCGAACCTCCAACTCACGAATGTAAACGATATCCACAGAATTACCTCGAAACGTTATGGAATAATGGCTGGCAATGACGCAAGATCCCAGCGTGGTCGCGCCTGAATGCTCAAACCGTCTGATTGGCCTGCGAGCAAGCGCTGCGCGCCAGCATAGGCGATCATCGCCCCGTTGTCAGTGCATAATTCTGGCCTAGCACAAATTAGCGTTCCTCCCCTTTTTTCCATCGTGGCGCCCAGCACATCGCGCAATCTTCGGTTTGCGCTTACGCCTCCGGCAATCACCAGGCGGTTCAATCCGGTTTGATCTAGTGCGCGGCGACATTTAATGGCCAGAGTGGTCACAACGGCGTCCTCAAAGGCGTAGGCAATATCTGCGCGGACGCGAGAGTCTAGCTCGCCGCGAACCTTTTCCTCTTCGGCAATTGTATTGCGCACGAAGGTTTTCAAACCGCTGAAGCTAAAATCCAATCCAGCGCGATTAGTCATGGGGCGCGGAAACCTGTAGGCATGACGCTTCCCGGACACCGCGAGCCTGGCTACTTCCGGCCCTCCGGGATAGGGAAGGCCAAGCATTTTGCCGACCTTGTCAAAGGCCTCTCCGGCGGCATCATCAAGAGACTCGCCGAGTAGTATGTAGCGACCAATACCTTCGACACTAAATAGTTGCGTGTGCCCTCCTGACACTAGCAACGCCACAAAAGGAAACATAGGCTCACTCGACTCTAGCATTGGCGCGAGCAGATGCCCTTCCATGTGATGTACCCCGATTGCCGGCACGTTCCAACCCATCGCTAAACTTCGTCCGATGGAAGCGCCAACCAGAAGGGCGCCGATCAAGCCCGGCCCGGCGGTGTAGGCAACCCCTTGAATTTGATCGCCCTCGATACCAGCCTGCTTACGCACCTCACGAACCAGCGGCAGCGTCTTACGGATGTGATCACGTGAGGCCAACTCCGGGACCACGCCGCCATATTCAGCATGTATATTAACTTGGCTGTGTAAGGCCTCCGACAGCAAGCCCCGGTCAGTGTCATACAACGCCACGCCGGTCTCATCGCAGGAGGTTTCAATGCCAAGAACTATCAAGTTCAATCAGCTTCAGGTCGTTTAATAGGTGCTTAATCATGCCAAAAAAAACAAGCAACCCCAACTCTCTCCGGAACCATCGATCAGCGAACATGTTGACAAGAGGGTAATCCATACGACTAGCCCCCTTGGTCGGGTGATCATCGTAATTTGTCAAGGTGCCTCATGAAACATGCTCATCAATTTTCGCCTTCTCCGCCTCCACTATTAATCGCCTCTCTCAGCACCCTTCGTCGACTCACTGAACATGTGGGTTTCCACCATGCACGGTAACGCCATGCGAACGAATGGGAATCAAGAATTGCATGCAGCGGGCGTCCCAGAATTACGTTTGGTGCACGATGCAGTGAGTGACACGTATTAAACTCTGAAAAATGTGTCGTAAATTTGGTCAATCTCTTTGCAATTGATTCGTCGAATCTATAAACTGCGTTTCCGTTTAAATGTCGACTCAAATGCGCTGCTCTGAAACATGATCTTAAAACACGGATATGGAGCAGCTTGCGGGGCCTCTAGACAACCGGAGTGAGCATGCCTCAGGTAAAACTAAAAGAAAACGAGCCGTTTGATGTGGCCCTGCGCCGCTTTAAGCGCTCATGCGAGAAAGCAGGAGTTCTGGCGGACGTGCGCCGCCGAGAATTTTATGAGAAGCCCACCTCCGTGCGAAAGCGCAAGGCCGCTGCTGCCGTGAAGCGGCACCTCAAAAAAGTTCAGCGTGAAAGCCGCAGAACTCAACGCCTCTACTGATCGCACTGCGGCCCGCTCTGCTTGCGGGCTATACCAAAATTACTCTTCCGCTTCAGGTGCCTCATGCCCGAAAAGTCGCTGCAAAACTTTATCACTGAAGCCATGCGAGCTGCCATGCGCGCAAAGCAGAAAGAGCGCTTGGGCGCCATCCGCCTTGTGCTGGCCGAGATCAAAAAAGTGGAGGTCGACGAACGAATAGTTCCAGATGATGCCCGTGTAATCTCGATCTTGGACAAAATGGTAAAACAGCGCAAAGACTCGTTTAAGCAATTCGCTGATGCCGGGCGCGACGAGCTCGCTGCCAAAGAGCAGGGCGAAATCGAGGTCATTCAGGAATTTCTGCCAAAACCACTCAGTGAGGAAGAGATCACCTCGCTCATTAACGATGCGGTCTCAAGCACAGGTGCGGCATCGATGCAGGACATGGGCAAGTTGATGAGCCTGCTTAAGCCCCAGATGACAGGAAGAGCAGACATGGGAAAGGTAAGTGGATTGATTAAGCAGCGTCTGAGCTGATCCCTGTTTTCAGCTCAAAGCTTTATTCCCGCAGCATTCGGACCATTCGCCTTCTTCTTCGTGCGCTCTTGCCGCAGACTGACTTACAATGCGTGTAAAGTTTTTCCAACAGCATAACCCTAGCTCACATGGCCGGACTCATCCCGCAGTCATTTATTGACGAATTATTAAATCGCACTGATATCGTAGAGGTCGTGGATAAAAGGGTAGGCCTGAAAAAAACAGGAAAGAATTACCAGGCATGCTGTCCTTTCCATAACGAGAAAACGCCCTCTTTTAGCGTTCAACCTGAGCGGCAGTTTTACTATTGCTTCGGCTGCGGCGCGGGTGGAAATGCAATTGGCTTTGTCATGAATTTTGACCATGTCGACTTTCCGCAGGCAGTCGAAATTCTGGCGCGCGATGCGGGGCTAGAGGTTCCTCGGGAAGAGTCAAAGGCCGAGCACCGCCGTCAATCCGAACACTCCAAACTTTTTGAAGCGCTCGATATGGCGAACAAATTTTTCCAGCGTCAGCTGCGCCAGCATCCAGGGCGGCAGCGCGCGATTGACTACCTGACATCCCGCGGCGTGGTTGGTGAAATTGCGCGTGATTTTGCGCTTGGCTACGCACCGCCCGGATGGGATAACCTGATAGAGGCACTCGGTATCGAAGGGGAGCAGCAGCGGACAATGCTGAGGGCCGGTATGGTGATTGAGCGCAACAAGCCAAACAACGACACAGAGCCGAACGCACGCAGAACCCCTTGCTACGACCGTTTTCGGGACCGTATCATGTTTCCAATTCGCGACAGCCGAGGCAGAGTAATTGCCTTTGGTGGACGGGTACTAGGTGATGATAAGCCAAAATATCTCAATTCGCCGGAAACACCGGTATTCCAAAAAAGCTCGGAACTGTACGGGCTCTATGAAAGCAAGAAATCAGGTGAAAAGTTCTCTCACTTGCTACTCGTCGAGGGCTATATGGATGTCATCGCACTCGCCCAAATGGGCATCCGCAACGCAGTTGCCACACTAGGCACTGCAACCAGTTCGCGACATTTGACTCGCATTTTTCGCGCCGTATCTGATGTCGTGTTTTGCTTTGATGGCGATGCAGCCGGACGCAATGCGGCATGGCGCGCTCTGGAAACGAGCCTTCCGCTTATGGAAGACGGAAGACACGTGAGCTTTCTGTTTTTACCAGAAGGTGAGGACCCTGACACGTTGGTGCGCTCGATCGGCACTGAGGGATTTTTAAGAGAGGTCAAACAGGCAACCCCACTGGCGCAATTTTTTTTTGACAAACTCTCTGAAGGGTTGGACATCCACTCTATCGAGGGCAAAGCCCGGCTGGGTAAGCTGGCCAAACCACTGATCCGCCTGTTTCCAAAAGGGGTGTACGGCAAACTGATGCTGGACAAACTATCGGAGACTTTGGGCATCAGCGGTGAATCTTTAAGTCAGCTTCTCACGAGCTCACGTTCTGGAAAAGAGAGCCAGTCGCATCCCGCGGAGCATGCCATGGCTCCCAAACCTCCTTCAAGGTCTCTGGCAGCTCAACGACCGGCCGACCTAAAGGCCATTCGCAAATCCGCCAGTCTCAAAGCCACCGAGCTTTTGCTACGCAACCCTGAGGTCGCACTGACAATTAAGTCAGATCTTGAACCGTTGCGTCACGCGCAGGACGAATCTCAAAGACTGCTGCTCACCTTGATTGAGAAAATACGCAACGATCCCACGATAGAGATCTTCCATTTACTCGGTTACTGCTATGGGACGCCACTTGGTGGACAGCTGACCCAGCTGCTTCAGGCGGAGAAAATTACCCCGCAGGAGGGCCTAGAAGCCGAGTTTACACAAATACTGGACAATATATTGTCTGATATTTATCAGAAACTGCACCTCAACAAATTAAAGGATGAGCTGAAATCCCGTGTCTCAGAAGCAAGCAAGCGGAATCCGGATGGCGATTAAACTGCCTTTAATCTGCCGAAAGCCGATATACATACTTACCGCCCATCGATATAATGCGCGGCTTGTTTTTATACATCAAAGCTCCGTCCCTCATTTGCAGGGGAGATGAGAATCTATGGCCGAAGTTATTGCACCACAGTCTAGCCTTAAGTCACTGATCGCCAAGGGAAAGGAGCAGGGCTACCTCACCTATGCAGAGGTCAATGACCATCTGCCTGAGTCCATCTCCGATCCAGACCAAGTAGAAGACATCATTCAGATGATCAATGATATGGGCATCAAGGTGTTTGAAACCGCGCCTGACGCCGATTCTTTGATTCTTAATGAAGACGATAGCGACAACGGCGCTGACGAGGTGGCGGCGGCTGAAGCGGCCGCCGCGCTGGCAGCTGTTGAGAACGAAGCCGGTCGCACCACTGACCCTGTGCGGATGTACATGCGAGAAATGGGCACCGTCGAGCTACTCACTCGGGAAGGCGAGATCGTTATTGCCAAACGCATTGAAGAAGGACTGCGAGAGCTTATGAAAGCTATGGCCCTGTTCCCCGGCACCGTGGAACACGTGCTGAATGAATACGCGCTGATCGATACCGAAGAACGTCGGCTCAGCGACTTGATCACCGGCTACTTGGACAACACCGACGACATTCCTCCGCCAACTGTGAGCGGAATTGCTACACCGCAAGCTTCTGACGGTGAGAGGGACGATCCAGATCTAAATGAAGAAAATGAAGACGAAGCTGCCACTGGGCCCGATCCGGAGGAAGCGAAACTCCGATTTACTGAGCTACGGAAGCAATTCGTCAAAACCAGCAGGGTCGTAGGCAAAAATGGGCGCGACCATGCTAAGTCGAAAGTAGAGCTGGAAAACCTTGGAGAGTTATTCAAGTCACTTAAACTCACTCCGCGTCAGTTCGACCCTCTGCTCAGCCATATACGCGCGGTATTGAGCCGTCTGCGCCGACACGAGAATTCGGTAATGACCTTAGCAGTTCGAAATGCCAAGATGCCTCGCAAGATTTTCATCGAAACCTTCCCAGGAAATGAAGTAAACGAAAAGTGGATCAATCCGCATATCAAGGCAAAAGCCGCCTACTCGGAACTGCTGGTTAATGTGAAGACTGAAGTCCTTCGGGCTCAGAAGAAAATTCGACTGCTAGAAGAAGAAACCGGACTCACTGTCACCGAAATCAAGGACATAAACCGCCAGATGTCAATTGGCGAAGCGAAGTCTCGCCGCGCGAAGAAAGAAATGGTGGAAGCCAACCTGCGACTGGTAATTTCGATTGCTAAAAAGTACACCAATCGAGGTCTGCAGTTTCTCGATCTGATCCAAGAAGGAAATATCGGCCTCATGAAGGCCGTCGACAAATTCGAATACCGACGCGGTTACAAGTTTTCAACTTATGCAACGTGGTGGATTCGTCAGGCTATTACTCGCTCGATTGCTGACCAAGCGCGCACGATCCGTATCCCGGTTCATATGATCGAAACGATAAATAAGCTTAACCGCATCTCCCGCCAGATGGTCCATGAGAAAGGCCGCGAGCCCACGCCGGAGGAGCTCGGCGAGCGAATGGACATGTCGGAGGATAAGGTCCGACGAGTCCTGAAAATCGCCAAGGAACCCATCTCAATGGAGACCCCAATTGGCGATGATGAAGATTCCCACTTAGGAGATTTCATTGAAGATGCCAACGTAGACTCGCCGGTGGATTCCTCAGTCGACGAAGGTCTGCGGGAAGCCACCAAGGATGTACTGGGCAGCCTCACAGCGCGGGAAGCGAAAGTACTGCGCATGCGGTTCGGCATTGGAATGAACACTGACCACACCCTTGAAGAGGTAGGCAAACAGTTTGACGTGACCCGCGAGCGAATAAGACAGATAGAGGCGAAGGCATTAAGAAAACTTCGCCATCCCACGCGCTCTGATCACCTGCGCTCATTTCTGGATGAATGAAAACACTAAGACTGATTCTTTAGAAGGCTTTCGTGGCAGGGTTATGGTCCTAGAGGCCAACGTCCGTCGTCACGGAAGCGTTTGCTCCGCAATTTAAACTGGGAGAGGACGATGGGAGGTGTCGCCATAAAGGGCAAGGTGATCTTGATCACCGGAGCGAATCGGGGAATCGGCAAGGCCCTCGCGAGCAAAGCGCTGGAGTTGGGAGCCAAAAAGGTCTACGCCACTTCCAGAGACGCATCCAAGCTCTCTGCCGTCAAGGCCTTTGATAGTGCCCGAGTAGTTGCCTTTGCGCTGGATGTTACCGATCAACAACAGGTTAGCGCGGCAGCGCAAACCGCCAGCGACGTTGAGATCATTATCAATAACGCCGGTATGGGAACTGGCGCACAATTGATGGCCGACGATGTTGTTGAAAAATCAAAGTTGGAGATGGAAGCCAACTTTTATGGCCCGATGCGCATGGGCATGGCCTTTGCGCCAATTCTTAAAGATAACGGTGGCGGCGCCATCGCAAACGTCCTATCAGTAGCAGGCTTAGTAAATTTTCCATTCGCGCCAACATACTCGACATCTAAGGCTGCAGGGCATTCATTGACACAAGGTCAACGTGCGGTGCTCGCTGCACAAAACACGCTGGTGTGCGGAATTTATCCGGGCCCGATCGACACCGACATGACCGCCGGCATGACCATCGAAAAAGGAACGACAGAAGAAGTTGCTGTTGCTGTATTCGAAGGACTGGCGCAGGGTACTGAAGAGATTTTCCCAGACAACATGGCTCGAGCATTGGCACATGGCATGAAGGCAGACGCCAAAGCAATGGAGAAATCAATCGCTGCACAATATCGAAACGTGCGTTAAGATCAGAAAATTACGGGCCTATAGCTCAGTTGGTTAGAGCGCCGGACTCATAATCCGTCGGTCCCAGGTTCGAGTCCTGGTGGGCCCACCAACTAAATCAATAAGTTACGTGCTGCTACTCTGCACCTCATCCAACGAATCATTTACGATGTAACTATGGATGTAAGGATAATTTTACCGTAGATCATCTAACCCCTCGAACGACTCCGCCCCCAAAATAAAAGCAAACCGGCATCTGGCTGCACCCACCCGAAGGGGCCTCCCTTTATTCAGATTTGTTCCATACGCAATACTTGAGTCTTATTTACTAAAGACAGTTATAAAATTCGAATGGTATCTAGCATTGGCGCCGGGCGAAATTACTGAGGGTGATCGAAGGGTACTAAAGTCGCCAACTCATCGAACCAGTTTTCAACGACGTTCACGATAATTTGTGACTCTAAGATTCTTACGCCATCGTCTGAGTCATTTGTGAAAATAAA
>MDTD01028407.1_pt1 | contig 11554 bp, 9 predicted proteins | sample 811221 | NCBI WGS metagenome assembly MDTD01 (sample SAMN05326646, study PRJNA326480) | marine metagenome | isolation source: seawater | place: Pacific Ocean: South West | collected 2011
AATCATAACAGATGTCTTCTAATTTAAAAGTTTTACAAGTAATACCAAAATTGGGTTATGGAGGAGCTGAAACCGGCTGTTATGATATTGCACATTACTTATCAGAAAATAATTGTGAATCATTTATAGTTACAAGTGGAGGAGAATTAATAAAATTTATTAATAAAGAAAAAGTAAAATTAATAAGATTACCTGTTCATAGTAAAAATCCTTTAATTATTTTATTTAATACCCTAATTTTAATATTGATCATTTTTTTTTACAATATTTCTATTGTTCATGCTCGAAGCAGAGCTCCAGCATGGGCATGTCTCTTAGCCACTAAATTAACAAGACGAAAATTTGTAACTACATTTCATGGTACATATAATTTTAATAGTAAGATAAAAAAATTTTATAATTCAGTAATGGTCAAATCAGATTTAATAATAGCAGGATCGAATTTTATTTTTTCACACATAAAAAATAATTATTCAAATTACCTAAATGCTAAAAATAGACTATTAGTTATTTTTAGAGGAATAAATGTCGATTATTTTGACCCAACGACTAAAACTGAAAATGAGGAAAAAAAGCTAAAAAAAATTTGGGAAATAGAAGAAAATAAAAAAATAATACTATTACCAGGCCGTTTAACCTCTTGGAAAGGTCAAGAAATGTTTATAGAGGCGATAAACTTAGTAAACATTCAACTTGGATATGAAGCATTTTATGTTGTCATTCTTGGAAGTGAGCAAGGAAGAGATTTATATAAAAAAAAATTAATAAGATTAGCTGAACAATATAGAATGATTAAACAAATCAAATTTATTGATCATTGCAAAGATATGGCACTAGCCTATAAAGTTTCTGATATAATAGTTTCCTCTTCTATAGAGCCCGAAGCTTTCGGAAGAGTTGCTGTAGAGGCACAATCAATGGAAAAAATAATTGTAGCAAGTAATATTGGTGGTTCAAATGAAACAGTAATAGATGGGAAAACTGGCTATCTCTTTGATTCAGGAGATCCTAAATCATTATGTGCAAAAATATTAAAAGTATTAAATTTAGATGATACTACATTAAAATCTATTGGTATTGAAGGTAGAAAAAATGTAGTAAATAAATTTAATGTTGAAAAAATGTGTTTTTCTACATATTCAGAATATAAAAAATTAATTAGTTAAATGCCAATTATAACACTACCTGATGGAAATAATCTTAAATTTATAAATGAAGTAACTGGGTTAGAGATCGCAGAAAAAATAAGTAAATCTCTTGCTAAACAAGCTTTAGTTATGAGTGTAAACGGGGAACTTAGGGATTTATACTACATAATAAAAAAAGACAGTGAGGTTAAAATTTTTACCTCTAAAGACCCTGAGGGTTTAGATGCAATCCGACACGACACTACTCATATAATGGCCATGGCTGTGCAAGAGTTGTTTCCTGGAACAAAGTTAGCAATAGGCCCAGCAATAAAAGATGGTTTTTATTATGATTTTTCAAGAGAAGAACCTTTTACACCTAAAGATTTAGAAAAGATTGAAATTAAGATGAAAGAAATTATTGAGAAAGATGAAAAAACAAGAAGAGAAGTTTGGGAGAGAGAGAAAACTAAAAAACATTATGCAAATTTAGGTGAAAAATATAAGGTTGAACTAGTAGATATGATTCCCAAAGATAATGAAGTTTCAATTTACTACCATGGTAAATGGTATGATTTATGTAAAGGCCCTCATTTATTGTCCACTGGCAAAATAGGTAAATTTTTTAAACTCACTAAAGTTGCAGGGGCATACTGGAGAGGAGACTCAAATAATGAAATGCTTCAAAGAATTTATGGAACTGGCTGGGCAAATCAAAAAGATTTAGATTCTTATTTAAAGAGAGTTGAAGAAGCAGAAAGAAGAGATCATAGAAAATTAGGAAAAGAAATGGACTTGTTTCATTTTAGAGAAGAAAGTCCTGGTTCAGTTTTTTGGCACGAAAAGGGCTGGGCTCTTTTTCAAAAATTAATTAGTTATTTAAGATTTCGTCAAGATGCTGCAGGATATAAAGAGGTAAACACTCCTGAAATCTTAGACAGAATGCTATGGGAAAAATCAGGTCATTGGGAAAAATATGGTGAAAATATGTACACTTCTGAAACACCTGATGAAAAAGTATTTGCAATTAAACCTATGAACTGTCCGGGTCATATTCAGGTTTTTAACCAAGGTATTAAAAGCTACCGTGACTTACCATTAAGAATTACAGAATTTGGGAAAGTTCATAGATATGAGCCATCAGGTGCTTTACATGGGTTGTTACGAGTAAGAGCATTTACCCAGGATGATGCACATATATTTTGCTCTGAGGAACAAATTACAGATGAATGTTTAAATGTTACAAATCTTATTCTTAATATTTACAAAGATTTAGGTTTCAAAAATATAATTCTTAAATATGCTGATCGTCCTGCAGTAAGAGTTGGAGAAGATGAAGTTTGGGATAAAGCTGAGGCATCGTTATTAAAAGCGGTCAAAGCATCAAAATTGGAGTATAGTATTAATAAAGGTGAAGGCGCGTTTTACGGCCCAAAAATTGAATTTGTTTTAAGGGATGCTATTGGAAGAGATTGGCAATGCGGTACAATTCAAGTAGATCTAAATTTACCTGCAAGGCTGGATGCATCTTATGTTGACAAAGATGGAGCAAAAAAAGTTCCTGTTATGTTACACAGAGCGATGTTTGGATCTTTAGAAAGGTTTATTGGAATCTTAATTGAGAACTATGCTGGAAAATTTCCTTTTTGGATTTCACCACTGCAAACTGTTGTCATTCCTATATCTGAAGAATTTGATGACTATGCGATAAAAGTTTCAAAAAAAATTAAAGAAGCAGGAATGTCTTCTTTTGTAGATTTAAAAAAACATAATTTAAACTACAAAATAAGAGATCATTCACTTGCAAAAATACCTGTTTTATTAATTTGTGGTAAAAAAGAAGTTGACAGTAATTCTGTAACGATTAGAAGATTGGATTCAAATAAACAAGAAAATATGGACTTAAATTTATTCTTAAAAACGTTCTCTGCTTTAAACAAAGTATCTTCAAAATAAGTGGCAGATTTTAAACAAAATTACTTTCAAAGAAAAACAAGGGATCGTGGTCCGAGATCTAACAATAGGATCTCATCACCTGAAGTTCAAGTTATCGCAAGCGATGGAGAGAATTTGGGAGTTTTAAATACCAATGAAGCTATATCAATGGCAAAAAATCAGGGGTTAGACTTGATTGAAATAGCACCAAATGCAAATCCACCAGTATGTAAAATTATGGATATGGGTAAATATAAATACGATGCTCAAAAAAAAGCAAATCTTGCAAAAAAAAAACAAAAGATTGTTTTATTAAAAGAAATTAAAATGAGACCAGTAACCGAAACCCATGATTACAAATTTAAAGTAAAAAATGCGAAAAAATTTATCTCAAAAGGTGACAAAGTTAAATTTACAATAAGATTCAAGGGAAGAGAATTACAACACTCTCATTTAGGAAATGAACTGATGTCAAAAATTCAAGAGGATATGAAGGAAGTTGGTAAAGTTGAACAGCATCCTAAGTTTGATGGTAAGCAAATGATTATGGTAATTCAGCCTTTATGACACTTAATTAAGGTTGTAAATTTTTCACATTCTTTGTATAACCTCGCAGAATTATGCCAAAACTTAAAACAAAAAGCTCCGCTAAAAAAAGATTTAAAATTTCCGCAAGAGGTAAGGTGATGACTGCTCAAGCTGGAAAAAGACATGGTATGATTAAAAGAACAAATTCACAAATTAGAAAATTAAGGGGCACTACGGTAATGTCAAAACAAGATGGTAAAATTGTAAAGTCTTATATGCCGTATAATTTAAGAGGATAAAATGGCAAGGGTCAAAAGGGGAGTTACTAGTAGAGCTAAACATAAAAAGGTCTTGAAGGCCGTAAAAGGCCAATGGGGTAGAAGAAAAAATACTATCAGAGTAGCTAAACAAGCTATGGAAAAAGCAATGCAGTATGCTTATAGAGACAGAAGAAATAAAAAAAGAGATTTTAAATCTCTATGGATACAAAGAATCAATGCTGGTGTGAGGGCTGAAGGTTTGACATATTCAAAGTTCATTAATGGTTTAAATAAGTGTGGTATAACTATTGATAGAAAAATTCTTGCTGAAATAGCTTACGATAGTCCTAAAGCATTTAAAACAATAGTGCAAAAAGCCCAATCAGCATTAAATTAATCTTCCCTATTGTTTTTATTTCTTTAAGAAATAATCTGTATTCATGTCTGATATTAAAAAAATAAAAGAAGAATTTTTTTTAAAACTTAAGACCAAATTAGATTTGTCAGAAATTAATGAAATAAAATCTAATCTATTTGGTAAAAATGGATTGGTTACTTTACAATTTAAAAATATTGGATCTTTAGAAGAAAAGGAGAGGAAAAAATTTGCTTCAGATCTAAATAATATCAAAAAAGAATTACAAGAATTGATCGAAGTAAAAGTAAATGAAATTCAAATTTCAGAAATAAATGAAAAGTTAAAAAAAGAAAAAATTGATGTAACTTTACCTGAAAGACCATTTGTAAGAGGTAAGATCCATCCGGTGTCACAGACAATTGACGAAATATCATCTATCTTTTCCGAAATAGGTTTTAGTGTTGAAGAGGGCCCAGATGTTGAAAATGAATATAATAATTTCACTGCGTTAAATACACCAGACGATCATCCAGCAAGAGATATGCATGATACATTTTACCTCGATCAAAACAAAAAAAAATTACTTCGAACGCACACTTCCCCTGTTCAGATAAGAACTATGTTAAAAGATAAACCACCTTTCAAAATAATTGCACCTGGAAGAACTTACAGATCAGATAGTGATCAAACACATGCTCCAATGTTTCATCAAGTTGAAGGCCTTCATATAGATAAAGGAATTAATATGGGTCACTTAAAAGGTTGTTTGAATTATTTTATAAAAGAGTTTTTCGAAGTGGAAAAAATTAAAATGAGATTTAGACCTAGCCATTTTCCTTTTACGGAACCATCTGCTGAGGTTGATATTGGATATGAAATAAAAGATGGAAAAATAATAATAGGTGAAGGTGATAAATGGCTAGAGATTTTAGGATGCGGAATGGTTCATCCAAATGTGTTAAAAAATGTAAAAGTTGATCCTACTAAATTTCAGGGATATGCATTTGGTATTGGTATCGACAGATTAGCAATGTTGAAATATGGAATTAATGATTTAAGAGCTTTTTTTGAATGTGATTACAGATGGTTAAATCATTTCGGATTTGATCCCTTAGATGTACCGACAAATTATAGAGGCTTAAGTAGATGAAGATAACGTTCAATTGGTTGAAAGATCATTTGCAAACTAATTTAAAAGAAAAAAATCTTTTAGAACAACTCACTAATATTGGATTAGAGGTTGAAAGTGTAGAAGATGTTTTAAAAGACAATGAATTATTTAAAATTGCAAAAATAATTAAAACCGAAAAACATCCCAATGCAGATCGTCTTAAAGTTTGTGATGTTGATGTCGGAGAAAAAGAATTTAAAAAAGTTGTATGTGGTGCTGTTAATGCAAAAGAGGGGCTAATTACAATTTATGCTCCACCGGGTGCAATTATTCCTAAAACAAAATCAAAATTAGTAATAGCAAAGATTAGAGGCATTACTTCTTATGGAATGCTTTGCTCTGATTCTGAGTTAAATTTATCGGATGTGAGTGAGGGAATATCTGAATTATCAAGTATAAAATATGGGAAAAAAATTGGTTATAGTTTTTTTTCTAAATCAAAATCAAATGTAATTGATCTATCCATTACTCCAAATAGACCCGACTGTCTTGGTTTTAGAGGGATAGCTAGAGATCTTGCTGCGTCTGGTTTTGGGAAATTAAGGGATTTGAAAGAAATAAAAAATGTATCAAAGAAAAAACACACACTAAATGTAAAGATAAAAAAAGAAAAAGGGCAAGCATGCAATACTTTTGGCAGTTGTTTGATTACTAATGTTAAAAATACTGAAAGCCCACAATGGCTAAAAGATAAATTAATTTCTATTGGACAAAAACCAATTTCAGCAATCGTTGATATTACTAATTATGTTATGCTAGATATAAATCGTCCTTTACACGCATATGATGTTGATAAAATTGAAAAAGAAATAATTGTAAGAAATTCAAAGTTAGGAGAGGAGTTTATAGCTTTAGACAACAAAAAATATGTACTAGAAAATGGTATGTGTGTAATAAGTGATCATAAAGGTGTTTTGGGATTAGGCGGAATAATTGGAGGAATTAGATCAAGTACGGAATTTGATACAAAAAATATTTTGTTAGAATCAGCTTTCTTTTTGCCAAGAGCAATAAGAGATACTGCAAAAAAGTTAAGTCTTGATACTGATGCAAAATTTAGATTTGAAAGAGGCATTGATCCTTTATCTATTGAAAGTGGACTGAAAAGAGCCTCATTACTTATTCAAGAAATATGTGGTGGTGAAATTAGTCAGATAAATATTCAAAAAATTGAAACTTTTAAAAATAAAACTATCAAATTTAATCCAAAATTATTTGAAAGTATAACCGGTTTTAAAATATCAATTAAAAAAATGATTAAAATTTTGAAAAATCTGGGTTTTACTTTAAAAAACGAAAAAAAATTTTTAAAATTAACTGTCCCTTCATGGAGACCTGATATTTTACAAGAAGTAGACGTAGTAGAAGAATTGGTCAGAATAACTGGTTACAACAAAATAAGAACAACTGATCCGATCAAAGTAAGAAATAAATCTACTTTAAATAAATCTCAAAAGTTATTTCATTTTTTACAAAGATCGATTGCATCTAAAGGTTATTTAGAGGTAATTACTTGGTCATTTACGGATGAACATTTTAACGATCATTTCAAGGGAACAAATAAAAAAATTAATATTGTTAATCCTATAAGCACTGAATTGGGTGTTCTAAGAAATTCTATATTTTCAAATTTAATTATTTATCTTAACAAAAATCTTGATAGAGGTTTTAAGGATATTTCAATATTTGAAATAGGACCTGTTTTTACTGGTTCAAATCCTGGTGAGCAAAATACAGTAGTTTGTGGTCTTTCTGCTGGAAAAAAATCAAGATTATCTTGGATAGAGAAAGATAGAAATGTTGATGTTTTTGACATAAAAAAAGACGTTGTTCAGACTTTAATTGAAGCAGGATTTAATTCTGATAAGTTTTATATAGATTCTGAAACACCCAATTATTATCATCCAGGTAAATCTGGAAGAATATTTTTAAATGGAGAAAAAGATCAAGTTGCAGCATTTTTTGGTGAGATACATCCAAATATTCTGAATAAGGTAGATATTAAGACGGAGTCACTTATTGGATTTGAAATTTTTTTAGATAATTTAAAATTTTCAAAAAAAACTTTAAATAACCAAAAAACAAAATTTGTTATTTCAGACTATCAAAAATCAGAACGAGATTTTGCTTTTATAGTGAATAAAGATGTACAAGCACAAGACTTAATTAATGCAATTTCAAAAGTAGATCGAAATTTAATAAGTAATATAAAAGTTTTCGACGTTTATGAGGGTAATAATATTCCAGAAAACCAAAAATCAATAGCTATAACTGTAACAATTCAATCAACAGAAAAAACTTTAAATGATAATGATCTAGAAAATATTAATAATTCTATTATTAGAGCAGTTGAAAATAAAACTGGTGCAAAAATTAGATCATAGAAATTATGAAAACTATTGATCATATAAGAAATTTTGCAATCATTGCGCACATTGATCATGGTAAATCAACAATAGCTGATAGAATCATTCATAGATGCGGTGGATTGACTGAAAGAGAGATGAAAGCTCAAGTTTTAGATTCAATGGATATCGAGAGAGAGCGAGGAATTACAATTAAAGCTCAAACTGTAAAATTAAATTATAAATCAAAAAACGGAAAAGAATATATTTTGAATATAATTGATACTCCTGGGCATGTTGATTTTAGTTATGAAGTAAGTAGATCATTGTATGCTTGTGAGGGTTCAATTTTAATAGTAGACAGTACACAAGGTGTTGAGGCACAAACACTTGCAAATGTTTACCAAGCTCTTGATATAAATCATGAAATTATACCTGTTTTAAATAAAACGGATTTGCCAGCATCTGACCTTGAGCGTACAAAAAAACAAATAGAGGATGTAATTGGAATTGAAACAGAAAATGCAGTTCCTTGTTCAGGAAAAACAGGTGAAGGGATTGAAGATATTTTAGAAAAAATTATTACTCTTTTACCCGGACCTAAAGGCAAATCTTCAGATGATCTTAAGTGTTTATTAGTAGATAGTTGGTATGATACTTATCTTGGTGTTGTAATTTTAGTAAGAGTTATTAATGGAAAAATTACTAAAAATATGAAAATTAAGATGCTATCAACAGATCAAGATTATATAGTAGAAAAAGTAGGTGTATTTACTCCAAAAGCAAAAGATACAAATGAGTTAAATGCTGGAGAAATTGGTTTTATCACAACAGGAATAAAAGTTTTGTCAGAAACTAAAGTTGGAGATACAATTTGTGAGGCCTCAAAGCCAAAATTAGAGGCATTACCGGGGTTTAAGCCAAGCAAACCAGTTGTATTTTGTGGACTATTTCCAGTTGATAGTTCTGAGTATCAAAAATTAAAAGACGGATTAGCAAAATTACAATTAAATGATGCAAGTTTTTCTTTTGAGGCAGAATCTTCATCTGCTTTAGGGCTAGGTTTTAGATGTGGATTTCTTGGTCTATTGCATTTAGAAATTATAACTGAAAGATTAGAAAGAGAATTTGATGTAAATTTATTGACTACTACTCCCGGTGTTGTTTATAAAATACACTTAAATAATGGTAAATTAATAGATTTACAAAATCCCTCAAGCCTGCCTGATCCAACATTAATAAAAAGTATTGACGAGCCGTGGATCAAAGCTACTGTGATTACTCCAGATCAATATTTAGGCTCTATCATAAAACTTTGCCAGGATAAAAGAGGTATTCAGAAAAATTTAACTTATTCAGGAAATCGAGCAGTATTAAGTTATGAACTTCCATTAAATGAGGTTGTTTTTGATTTTAATGATAAGATAAAATCAATGACAAGTGGTTATGCAAGTTTCGACTATGAAATTGCAGAATATAGAGAAGGAGATTTAGTTAAATTAGGAATACTAGTTAATGGTGAGCCGGTCGATGCATTAGCAATGATGATACATAAAAATTTTGCGCAAAGGACAGGTAGAGATGTATGTGAAAAGTTAAAAGACTTGATACCCAGACATAATTTTATGATACCTATTCAAGCTGCAATCGGAGGGAAAATTATCGCAAGAGAAACTATTAAAGGTTTTAAAAAAGATGTATTGACTAAAATTCATGGTGGAGGTGCCACCGACAGAAAAAGGAAACTATTGGAAAAGCAAAAGAAAGGTAAAGCTAGATCAAAACAATTTGGACGGGTAGAAATTCCTCAAGAGGCATTTATTGGTGTACTTAAAATTGATAAAGAGAACTAATGAAAATATATGACTGTTTTTCATATTGGGATGAAGATCTTTTATTAGATTTGAGATTAAACATATTGAATGATCATGTTGATTATTTTGTTGTAATTGAGGGAGACAAGACTTGGCAAAATAATAAAAAAAATTTTCGTTTTGATATTAATAAATTTGAAAAATTTAAAGATAAAATTATTTACGAAAAAGTTGAGGATATGCCGGATGGAGATGATCCATATTTAAGGGAAAATCATCAAAGAAATTGTATTTCTAGAGCTATTAAAAGAGCAGATGAAAATGACTTAATTATTATTTCAGATTTAGATGAAATACCTAATCCACAAAAGATCAATGAATTTAATTCAAAGCAAAAGTATGCTGCTTTTAAACAAAAACACTTTTATTATAAAATAAATTTACAAAGCGAAAACAATCCCTTTTGGATTGGAAGCAAAATCTGTGTAAAAAAATATTTAAGATCACCCCAATGGCTTAGAGAGTTAAAATTTAAAAAAAGACCATTTTGGAGACTAGATAAGTATAGACTTAATAATATTATTGATGATGGTGGGTGGCATTTTTGTAACCTAAAAAAACCTGAAGATCTTTTGTATAAGTATAAAAATTTATGTGAAACTAACGATCCGTATCATTTTAAAGAAAAAATTGACCCGAAATACTTAGATTTAGAAGAAATAAAAAAAAGGATTATGAAGAAAGAAGATATAATCGGTAGGAATGATAAATTTAAAAAAATTGAAATAAATAATAATTATCCTGAGTACATACTAAAAAATATTGATAAATTAGAAGAGTGGATTGTTTGAATTGATCATATATTTCAAAATAAAAAATATAATTAAAAGATTATATAATAATATTATTCGTAACTTCTTTTTCCTTATATATGGAAAAGTTTTTTTTATAAAACATAATCCAGAATTAATTTCAAAAACAATCATTAACATAGATAAATTTCAATATAAAATTTACAGGATTAAAAATGCTAGAGTTTTTACAAATTATGTAGAATCTTTAGCTGTGATCAGTAATAAATCGATAATAAAAGAAGTATCATTTCAACAGATAAACGGAAAATTATATAAAAACAAAAATGAGGTCCTGTTTTCTGGAACACCAAAACTTCTTAAAAAATTTTCTGGCAAAATATTTGTTTTAACTCAGGGTGCTAGTGGTCATTTCAATTATGCTCATTGGCTATTTGATATTGTTCCAAAAATAAAACTTTTTTCATCAAAAAATAAATTATCAGATATAGATTATTTTTATTTTTCAAAAATAACTAAATTTCAAAAAGAAACTTTAAAGTATTTTGGAATCGATCCAAAAAAAATTATAAATTCAGATAAGTACAGACATGTCCAGGCTAAATTTGTCTTCGCAATTACCCACCCGAATTATTTTAAAAATACAATATTTGAAGCCCATAGTAATTTACCAAAATGGATTGTAAAATTTCTTAGAAATTTTTTATTAAAAAAAATTAAAAAGAGATTTAATTTTAAAAATATTTACATTGATAGGAGTGACTCTACACAATTCCATTGTAAGCCAATAAATAATAAAGAAATAATAAAATTTTTGAAATATAGAAATTTTAAGATATTGCGATTAAGTGATTATAGTTTAATTGATCAGGTCTCAATTTTTAATAATTGTAAAAAAATTATTGCTCCTCATGGTGCAGGACTTGCAAATATAACCTTTTGCAAAAAAGGCACAAAAGTTCTTGAACTTATTCCTAGCGATCACCCAAATAGAGTTTATAAAAGGATTAGTAATATTAATAAGTTAAGATATAAATTACTAAACTTCAAAAAAATAAAGAATAATCAAAATGGCGACATGATTGTTGATTTAAATATTCTCAAAAAATATGTCTAAAATTTCATTTGGAGAGGTGGCCGAGTGGTTGAAGGCGCACGCTTGGAAAGCGTGTAAAGGGGAAACTCTTTCATGGGTTCGAATCCC
>MDTD01035762.1_pt1 | contig 11554 bp, 5 predicted proteins | sample 811221 | NCBI WGS metagenome assembly MDTD01 (sample SAMN05326646, study PRJNA326480) | marine metagenome | isolation source: seawater | place: Pacific Ocean: South West | collected 2011
CGGCAGGAGGTTATTCAGAGGAACATTTGAACTGTATGCCGCCACGCTCAAGCATCTACAAGCGTATTAACGAAAACCCGGAAGTAGATTTTAATCATATAACTGCCGGGGTCTTATGGATGGATGATTGTGTCGGAGCCATTATCGACCGGGTTCGGGAGTTGGGGATTGAAGAGAATACCGTTATTATTTTCTCAACGGATCACGGACCGGTCGGTGGTAAGTTTACCTTGTACGAACCCGGCGTCAGAATCCCGTTTGTCATGCAATGGAAAGGCCATATCGAACCCGGAATAAAATCCGACAAGTTTAGCCAGAACATTGATTTGGCGCCAACCTTGTTTAAACTGGCCGGAGTCGATGCCCCGGAGTCGATGCAGCTGGACGGCTGCGATCTGCTGGAGCAGAATGACGGTCGGGATTGTTTCTACTTTGAATACGGTTACCAGCGGGCTATCCGCCGTGGCAAATGGAAGTATATCGCCTGGCGTCTGCCGGAACGCCTTTTACAGGCAATGAATTCAGATGACGGGCGGTTCTACGGACTTATAGGAAAAGATATCGAAATCAAAAATATTAAACCTTCTGTCTTGACTCCATGTATCCCGCGTTTCCCCGGTTTTTTTGATCCCGACCAGCTGTATGACCTGGATAGCGATCCTGATGAAGTGAATAATCTGGCGGATTCTCCAGAGTGTAAAGATATCCTGCTGGAGCTTAAACAGCAACTTCAAAAACATCTTGACAGCTTTGACCATCCTTTCGATGTGATCAGTGCCCCCGGGCCGCTTTATCACACTGCCGAATTTAAGGACAAGGTTGCCGCGGTGCGGAAAAAGTATAACGAGGCTTATGATAAATGGATTAAAACTGACGCGCGCGAATATGGCTTTGATAAACTGGTCCGGCCGATTTAATCCGTACGACGGATGGCGATCTGCCCCACATCGCTAAAGCTATGAGGGACAGGCCGCTTCAAACATCGCACTTTGTGCTCCGGAAGCGTGTATAGGTAAAATTAAAAAGTTTTCTTGGTGCCTCTCAGGCTCTGCCTCTAGGTAGTTCACTATCGGCATTATTATTTGAATTTATTAAGTTAATATATGTTATTGCAAAAGATATGGAAAGATTAATATGGAAAAACGATATGGACATTTCGATACGGAAAACCGGGAATATGTCATAACTGACCCGCGTACGCCGATGCCATGGATGAATTACTTGTTCAATGACGAGTATTGTGCCTTGATCTCCGCAACTGCCGGCGGGGACAGTTTTCATCAAAGCGCGAAGGATAAACGCATCCTGCGTTACCGCCTCAACAATCTGCCGATGGATCGCCCGGGGCGTTATATCTATCTCAGGGATGACCATAACAAAGATTACTGGTCGGCCACGTGGGCTCCTGTACAAAGAGATCCGGAAGCGGAAGCGTTTGAGTGCCGTCATGGTTTCGGTTATACGAAGATAAAAAATTCTCATAATGGTGTCTCAAGTTCCGTGCAATATATGGTGCCGCTGAATGACAACCTTGAGATATGGCACCTTAAATTGAAAAATAAAAGTGACTCAGAAAAAAATATTTCCGTCTTCCCCTATGCCGAATTCAGTTTGTGGAGTGCGGAACAGGATTTGTCCAACTTCCAGTTTACCCATCATATAGTCAGGTGTCATGCTGAAAATAATGTGATTCATCATACGACTTGGACCCACCGGATGGGACTGTATGCTTTTTTTGCCAGCAGCGAAGCTCCGGTTGCTTATGACTGTGACCGTGAACAGTTTATCGGCACAGCCAGAAGCGAGGCGAATCCTCAAGCGGTTGAGTCCGGTAAGTGTCTGAATTCCGTTTGTAAACTTGGGAACGCTATTGCGGCTTTTGAAATCCCCGTGACGCTTGCCCCGGGAGAAGAAAAAGAAATAATATTTCTCCTCGGAACAGCGGAAAACCCTGAGTCGGCTAAACCTTTGATTGAACAATATCTGTCGCCCTGTACGGTTGAGCAAACCCTTGATATGATAAAAAAATACTGGCAGGAAAAAATCTCGTCTCAAACGGTAGATACTCCTGATCCTGATACAAACCTCTGTCTTAATTCATGGCACCCATATCAGGCTCAAGTTACGTTCAGAGTTAGCCGCGGCCCTTCCATCTACGAAGGTGGTATACGGCGCGGCATGGGATATCGTGATTCGTGCCAGGACACGTTGGGAGTAACCCACGTTGAACGGGACCTGGTCAGAAAGCATTTGGAGGCTTTGGTCAAGAATCAATATTCCGCCGGAAACTCCGTTCATCAATTCTTTAAATTAACCGGGAAAGGAGAGGATGGCGGACATCTGGATACTCATCTCTGGCTGGTTTACGCGGTTGCGCAATACCTGAAAGAAAGCGGGGATATTGAATTTCTCGCATCTGAACTGCCTTTTGCGGATAATGGCACCGCGTCGGTATACGAGCATTTAAAACGGGCGGCGGATTTTTCAAGCAGGAATATTGGTTCCCACGGTTTGCCGCTGGTCGGTTTTGCTGACTGGAATGACGGCTTTAACGGTTATGGCAAAAATGAAAAAGGGGAGCTAAAAGGGGAAAGTGTTTTGATCGCGATGATGCTGATTAAAGCGCTGCGCGAACTCAAGGAGATTGCTCTTGCGCTGAATATAGACCGGGATGTCGAATTTTTTGAAAGCGAAATAGATACAAAAGTGGAACTGGTCAACCGGCATTGCTGGAACGGCTCATGGTATACCCGGGCTTTCGATTCAAACGGCGTCCCGATTGGAATTCCGGAGGATCACTATGGTAGAATCTTTTTGAATGCCCAGATCTGGGCCGTAATGAGTAATACTGCTGATTTTGAACACGGCTCTATCGCGATGAATGCGGTCAATAAACACCTGAATACTGAATACGGCGTTAAGATTCTTGATCCGGCTTTTCAGTTATTCGATCCAAGGATTGGAGGAGTCAGCGATATGCAGCCGGGAACAAAAGAGAACGGGGGCATTTTCTGTCATACCAATCCCTGGGCAATTATTGCTGAAACAATGCTGGGCAATGGCGACAGGGCTTATGAGTACTATAAAAAATTGTGTCCGACTGAATTTGACAAGATCCAGTCTACTCACGAAGTCGAACCTTATGTTTATCCCCAGATGATAGCCGGGCCGGAGCATCCGAAGTGCGGCTGCGGACGTAATTCCTGGTTGACCGGTACTGTCGCCTGGATGTATACCGCGGTTACGCAATACATCCTGGGTCTGCGTCCTGCCTATAAAGGGTTGGTGATTGATCCCTGTATTCCTTCTTCATGGGACGACTACAAAGTAACCCGACAGTTTCGCGACGGAACCGTCTGTGTGAATGTCAGGAACCCGGACCATGTCTGTAAAGGAATCAGAAAAATCTTCATTGACGGAATTGAAAGTAAAGAATGCATCATTCCCCCTCCGCTCAAAGGACAAACCATTAACGTTGAGGTAGAATTGGGTAAGTAAAATGAAAGATCATCAGAAAAAATCATCCTCCGCGCCAATAAATAGTTCTCAGCGGTTCATTAACAAAGTTGGAATATTGACCGGGACTGTTTTGTTGAGCGGTAGTGCTTTTGCCGAACCTGGAACAGATAAATCCCGGACTGTGGTAAAGCCGGACAAGCCGAATTTGTTGTTTATCTGGACGGATGAACAGCGTCGCGATACCCTGGAATGTTATGGGAATAAATGGTTGAAAATGCCCAATCTAAACCGCCTTGCAAGCAAAAGTGTCGTTTTCGACCGGGCTTATGTTTCCCAGCCGGTATGCACTCCGTCACGTGCTACGGTACTGACCGGTCTTTATCCTCACACCCATGGCTGCACCTCAAATAACATTCCGTTACGAAAAGAAACCAGAACGATTGCCGAGATGGTTGATCCGTCCTATGCTTGCGGATATATCGGGAAATGGCATCTGGGCGACGAGATCAGCGCCCAGCACGGTTTTACCCATTGGCGCAGCATCGCTGATATGTACCGGAAATACTACTCTGATCCAGCCTGTCTTGAGCGTTTTAGCGACTATCATCATTTTCTGGTTCGGAATGGTTTTAAACCTGATAAGAAAACAAAAGACGGCAAAAAAATCTTTTCCAGAATCGGAGCGGCCGGGATGCCGGAAAAATATACAAAGGCTGCATTTTGTGCGAATGAAGCAGTGGATTTTATAAAAAAGAACAAAAACAAACCTTTTCTGCTGCACGTCAATATTTTTGAACCCCACATGCCTTTTACCGGACCTTTGAACAACACGTATGATCCATCAAAACTTCCGGTCGGACCCACTTTTTTGCGTCAGCCTCCGGTTAACGCTTCGTTACGTAACCGGTTGGCGGCTTCATGGTTCAAACAGACAGATACCTATAACAGAAAACCATTGAAAGGAGAGGCTCAATGGCGGCGCACCATGGCCAATTACTATGGAATGGTGACAATGGTTGATAATGCCGTAGGCCGTATTCTGAAAGCGTTGGAACAGAGTGGGCAGGCGGATAATACAATTATAGTTTTCACCAGTGATCATGGAGACCAGATGGGCAACCACCATATCCTGGCTAAATGTGTAATGTACGAAGAGTCCGTGACCGTTCCATGCTTTATTTATGTGCCGTGGATGAAGTCGTGCCGGATAGCCGGAGCGTTCAGCCAGGTTGATTTAACTCCGACATTATTGGACCTAATGGGGCAGCCGGTGCCGTCTCACATTCAAGGCGTCAGCCGGGTAAAGGAAATGAAAGCAGGCTCAAGTCTTGAGGATAACCCGGTATTTATTGAATGGAACGGCAATAACGGAACTCATATTCCGGCCGGCACTCCCGGAAAAACAGCAAAGCGCGTAAAGAACCAGCCATGGAGAACTGTAGTTTATCGAGGCTGGAAGTTGAATCTGAGCCCGGTCGACCAGTGTGAGCTGTACAACTTGAAAGATGACCCATACGAACAGGTCAACCTGTATCACGAATCAGCTCAAAAAGGCAGAATAAAAAAGATGACTATGCTCATTAAGCAATGGCAAAAGAAGACCGGGGATGGCATCAAAATATAACAGACACGTTGATAATAAATAAGTGAAATTTGTCTTTTGGCTTGGCAACAGGACCGGTTGGGCCGGCCCTTATTTGAGGCAAATCACTATTGATCCTCTCATGATAATAATGGGGGGAGGGGGGGATGCGAACATCCCCCGGAATAATTAATTATTTTGAGAAGGCTTGATTTCTGCTTCAATGGAGCTTAAACTGACTAAAAGACAGATTGACTATTATTTGTCTGTCAGCTTCAACTTGATGATTCTGGCCCGGTAATCGCCCAGCATATCGGACTGCAAACCTATCTCCATCAAAGCACGCCCGGAGCGCGGATGATAGTCATCCCTGGCAATCGGTTCGGCACCGTAAGTTTCCATTTCGTAGACTCCGTCCGGTTCAAGTCCTTTCAGGCGAATGGCCGGAAGGCGTTTCCCATACATAAACGATTGGCTGAACAGGAAGAGCAGTGCTTCGCTACGGTCCTTGGATACATATTCAAACGCGGCGTACGGCTTTTCGTATATGGATACCAGACGGTACAAGTCTCCGTGATAGGTGATATGCCTGATTTCCTTGTAGAGACTGCCCCATTGCCTGATTGCGGCGATCTCTTCATCCGGACACTTCGGCAGGTTCTTGCCGATGGCCAGTGAACCGAGCATTCCTGCGATGGCTTGTATCTCCAGCGGCAGAGCACGGTTATTTACATGCGACATATCGTTGCTGATGTGGCACGCGCCACCGGCCAGGCCGGGCAGGTGCATCCAGGTGTAACCCTCGTGCAACTTCAGGATGTCCAGCGGATCCTGATTGTCGCTGCGGTTGATACGGGCGAAATGACGACTCATTGCCAGGTCGGAACGGGCCCCGCCGCTGGCACAGTTTTCGATTCTCACTTCCGGGAACTCGCGACTTAAACGTCCGAACAACTCCAAAATATTGGCGGCATAACGAACCCAGATCGTTTTATGTTCGTTTTCCGGTACCTCATCCCAACCGGGATCGGTAAAGTAGTAGTTCATATCCAGCTTCAGATATTTAATCCCGGTATCGGAGATCAGCTTTTTGAGCACATTGTAAAAGTGCTCCAACACATCTTTTCTGGCAAAGTTGATAAGGAACGAAGTGCGGTCAACATCCTCCCGGTATTTACTGTGAGGCGGACGATGCTTGTATTGCATGGCCCATTCCGGGTGTTCAGCGTACAGCAGGCTGCGTTTCTCGAATGACTCAATCTCAACCCACAGGCCGAAGTCCATGCCGTGTGCCGCTGCGCGTTCGATAACCGGCGTCAAGCCGTTTGGAAACTTGACCGGATCCGGGAACCAGTCTCCCAACGCGTGCTGCCAGCCGTCATCTATAACAAACAACTCGGCCCCGACTTCAGCCGCCTTGTCAATGACTGCAATAACCGAGGCTTCGTCCACATCGGCATGCAGACTGGCCCAGGTGTTTACCAACAACGGAATCGGATTGGCGGCAACCGGCGGGAGTAAATGGAGCCTCTGGTAATCGTGCAGCATCCGGCTGGCGCCGCCAAAGCCGTCATGAGTGACTCCGGCACAGAAGATCGGGGTGGTAAAACTATCACCGGGAGACAGCGGATAACTGAAATCAAAATCATTTACCCCGCCGACCACGCTGACCTCTTCGAAAGCGTCACGGTTGACGGTTATTTTCCAGGCCCCGCTCCACTGTACGGAACCGAACCAGACGGTTCCGGCATGTTCGGTCGCGTCGCCCTGGTCCAGAGCGAATAAAGGCATCGCGAACGGGCCTGACAGACCGGTACGGCTATCGATAACCGTTTTATTCTGCATTATCGGCTGACGGTTGATAGTGCCTTCAGAAGCCCAGCGTCCGGACAGATGCGACATGCGGTAATCGCCGTCTATGCGCGGCATATGCCAGGCTGCGCTCATCACGCTTTCCAAAGTCATATCCTGATCGCCGTTGTTACAAACCTCGCTCCAGCGTTCGATTATTTCTGAGTCTTTCCAAACCTTATAGAACAGCTTCACGGTCAACGGATAATATGGATCTTCCAGATTGACTTGCAGTATCTCGCAGTCGTCGAGAGTTTCCAGTTTGGCGTCAAGGTAATTTAGGATCGCACCACGTGTGCCGTCGGCCAGGGTCATTTTCAAGGCCGGTTCGTCGTAGAAAGCATCTCCCCAGGCCGGATACTCCTGCCGCACCAACAGACTGCGTTCCGGTTTACGATAGCGGTAGTCCAATAAATTGTTTACTTCCGGAAGATCGTCGAGATAATCTATCCTGCCGCCCCAATGCAGATTGACTAAATGTCCGGCCGAGTTTACCCCGAATGCGTAACTTGAATTACCGCAGCGCAGTAAAAACTTGTTTTGATCTTGATCGATCTCGATCAGTGATTTCATTATTAGCTCCAATTTATATTATCATATTATTAGATAAAATGCAATGCTGTCTGTATTATACCATTAAACAAGGATTTTGTCTTTAGTGTATATAACGATTGATTTGTACAATTTTACGATATGATTAAATATATTGATGGTCTGCGGTCAATGTGGTCTTGCCTGTCTCACTCCGGACAAGCCGGCGGCAGCGCCATGACTATTGCCGCCGTCCCGGTAAAATGTTGTTCAGGCATACAGGCCGGCAGAAAAAAAGTATCGCCAGGTCTCAGAGAAAGTGAGCCGTTTACGGTTGCATGTCCCTCGACAACAATCCCGGCCCGACAGCAGTTATCCCGGTTGACCAACCTGTAGGAACCGTTTAGAGTAAGCTTTTCCAACCCGAAGTATTTGATACGGCTTCTATCTATCAGCATTTGCAGCGAGGAGTCAATCTTAATTGGTTCAATATGTGATTTCTGCATTAGCTCCTGACGTGTTAACGGGGAAAAATCAAACATGGTCATGGCCTTTTCCGGTTCCAGTTGATTGAACCGGCGCGCGTCATCGATTACAATGCTGCCGCATAACCGCTCCGAGACCGCTATCCAGTCACTTGGTTCCATAATCTCGATTACGGTAAGGCCGGGTCCGATCGCATGCGGCAACCCGCCGGAGATCATATAAATGTCACCGGGTTTGACCTGAACTTTATGCATCATATCAAGACCGGAAATCAATTCTCCATTAATTGATTCGCGAACAAAAACATCCTTGTCTAGTTTTTCATTGAATCCGATCAACAGATATGGCTCTTCGTCCGCAATTGAACGAGTAGCAAGAATCAGCCAGGCTTCAGTTTTCCCGTATGGAGAGTTAAACAGTTCCAGCGCTTTCCGGTTGTCGGGATGAACCTGAACCGGCAGACGGATGTTTGAATCAAGCAGCTTCATAAGAAAGCCGGTTTCCGGCCCGAAGTGCTTTAGATGCTCCTCTCCGAGCAGTGCTTCCGAATCTCCGGTTAACAGATTGACAAACCTGGTTTCCTGCTCGTCGTCAATGATGCTCAACCCTGCCTCCGGCGGCTCTCCCGGCCTGGGGTATGCGTTCACTGCGGAGGCGATCCAGTCCTCGGGATACATCCCGTCCGCTTGAGTCGCGGCTTGTCGTATGGTATCGATGCCGAAGCCGCCGGTATAGGCGCGCCGGACCCGGTTGTATTTGAATTTAAAGGCTTGCATGGGCCGCATTATTATTTGATTATTTCGTATGCAAAAACGGCCTTGCCTTTGGGGCCGCAGTCAGTGGCAGCTGTAAACAAAATGTTTCCGTCAACTGATTTTACCGGAACTTTTTTCAATACTTGTCCATTTACGTCAAGCGCATTTACCTGGCATGATGAAGCATCAGTTGAAAGTGAGATATCAGCCTTGCCGCGTCTGACCAGGTATGGACGGAATTTCCCGTAATTGTACATCCGCAAGTTGTCCCTGAACAAAGTCAATTTTTGTCCGGACGATTTGACGTCAGTAAGGTGCAGTATCAGAATATGTTTGCTTTTGGGGAGCGGTAAGTTGTCCAGTGAGCCCGCAAAGAAGGTGCTGAACGTACTGTTACCGGTCACTTTCAGACACTTTCCGGCCAGAGTTTTTCCAGTGACCACCAGCGACTCGCTTTTCGGGGTGACTACTTTCATCTCTCCGCTTTTGCCGTCGGAGGTGATTTGCCCGGTTGAACTGACGATCAGACCTTTTTTCAAGTTGAAAATTCCCGGCGCTTTTGCCTTGAAATCGATCTTTTTAGATTTTAATAATCTTCTCAGGTTCAGGTCGCCCGAAATGTTATGTTTGGATATTTTCAAACCGATCTTATGATACAGTCCAAGGTCGTTGAAAATTTTCGGGGTATTGCTCTGTTCCCGGGTCAGCCAGTTACGATATCCCGCGGCTTCAGGTATTTTCCAGACATTGTCCGGAATTGTCAGCGTGCTGGAACTTTTTGCCTCTGTCACGTCTCCGCGCAGGTAGAACAACGCGGTGATTCTTTCACTGAGTCCTTGAATCGGATCGTTGATCACTCCGAAAGTACCGAGATGCCCGCCGTTCATCAACGGCAGCACTCCATATTTCCGGTATTTATGGCTGTAACCGGCGGAGAAACGGAAGATGCCGCTCCACCCCTGCAACGCCGCGACGGAACCTATTCCCGGACCGCCTTCTCCTCGATACATATTAGGGACGCAAAAATTGAATTCGGTAACCGTGAACGGTTTGCCGAAAATTCTGGTTCCGGCGACTCCCATCATATGTGGAAACAGTTCTTTTATACCATTGCGGTTCTCAAAGTTATATGGCATACCAAATCTTTTTCCCAGAAACTTCGGGTGGTCGAAATAGAAATGATTATCAACATAGTCAAATTCGTTTCGAGGTACGGCGGACGGATAAGTAATGCCGCAGGAAATATCGGAAAGCGGTACTTTGACACCGATCTTTCTGAGATAGCTTTTCATCTCTTTGTATGCCTCGATATGACGATCAATCACAAAATGGACCCACATTTCGCCATTGATCTTGTTCGGATTCAACCCCTTGCGTTTGCACCAGTCTTCAAATACCGGTTTGATCAACGCATTCCGTTCGGTTCCGGCATTTGGATATTTATACTGGGTATGGTGGGTGAACAGCGGATCTTCATTTATCAGTCCGACCGTGATCAGGGCCGGATCGTCTTTTAAAGCGAGTTTAGTGTACGGGTTGACTGTCGTTAAAAGTTTTCTGCCGAACTCCATGATGTTGTCACGTATTGACTTGTCGAATAAAGCTCGGCTCTTCAGGTCAAACATATTTTTATATTTGCGCTTGAATCCAGTAAGACGCTTGGTATAAAGATCAAGCGTTACATAGATACCCTTTGCCTTGGCTTGAGCTATTAAGTAAAATATTCTATCCAGACGTTCCGGGTCGAATTCCGGAGAAGTAGACCCTGGCTTGACCAAATCCTCGTCAAAGTGATGCAGCCGGATTGCATTGTATCCCCTGGCGGCAATCCATTCCACTAACGTGTCGGTGTCGGCGTGAACCAGATAGTTGTAATCCTGACAGAGATTCAGCCCCATGAATTTGACCGGCTGGTCCGGTCTCTTACTGAAATAGAATTTGTCCCCTTTGATAATCATATTGCCGTATTTGCCGGCCGGGGCGTCCAACATTCCGGAAAAGTCCAGCGCGCTGCCCTTGACTATATTCTTATCGAATGTGAAAACTTTCCAATCTTTTCCCTCGGCGACCTTAAATGGAATTTCCTGAGCACTATTTTTGATTAACGGCGGTTCCCCGGTTACTCCGGATACGGCGGTGATCAGCCATACCGCGTTGTTGGCGGTTTTGAATGTGATAGATTTAACCGGCTGTCTTTTTACCTTGAAGCGGCTCAGATAAAGCCCTCCAAGGTCATTGCCATACTGGGTTTTCCAGATCGGAGTGGCGTTCTGAAAGCTCTCGTCGGGGTTCCACCAGTCGGCTACATCACGTCTGGCCTTTACGGTGAAAGAACTGCTGGAGCCGTCCGCATAATTCACTTTGATGCTTCCGGCGTCTCCGCTGCGGCACCAGGCTCCTGCATGCAGCAGGTACAGGTAGTCGAATCTATTGTTGCCGGCGTTTATCGTGGCCTCTTTGAGAAAATATGGACGGGCATTATTGGCGAAAGCGAGGGCCGCTTTGCCATGGTTTTTTGCCGGGTCGATGACATTGAATTCGATATTGCCGAATTTACTCTTTCCGAGCGGCATTTTAGCCATATCGCGAATCGGCCCCTGATCGGTCCAGCCGCCCTTGCGGTCATCCGCCTTTTCATCGGCAAAAGCAATATTTGCCGCCTTGCTCAGATCAAGGAAAACGGCTTTATACGGCTTAAAGGTTATATTCAATCTGCCTTGGATTTTTTTGACCTTATCAAGGCTCAAATAGATTCTAATGTTACCGGTGTTTTTGCCGTATTTGCAGATCATGACCGGACATTTGAAACCGGACAACTTCAAGGTTCCATGAAGCATTGGTAACGAAATCTCATCTACATCCTGTCCGGAAGGAGAACTCCAGATCCAGC
>MDTD01040447.1_pt1 | contig 11554 bp, 7 predicted proteins | sample 811221 | NCBI WGS metagenome assembly MDTD01 (sample SAMN05326646, study PRJNA326480) | marine metagenome | isolation source: seawater | place: Pacific Ocean: South West | collected 2011
CAAATATAATTATTATAAAAAAATAGAAATTACCTAATAATATGCAAAGGATTTATTTCATTTGATTTATTTTTTTGTGAATATTTATATTTAGTTTGATAAATAATGTCAGATATTTTACTTAGTTTACTATTTAGAATGCGTTGTTTACTAACAAAAATTTGATTATATAAATTAATTAATCTATTTAAATCTTTTGTATATTCTAATCCATATATATAATAATCACATGTACTGTCATCATTAATATAAAATCGAACTTCATCATTAAAACTAGAACATTTATTAATAAAGTGGTTTGCGTGATCCCACAATGTTATAAATTCTTCTAATAAATTTTTACAAAAACATAAAAATAAATTGCATATATTTTCAATTGGAGATTCTTTTAATAATTTTACTATTTCAATTGCATCGCGGAATAATGTAGTTAAATTTGATGATTGATTATAAATAGGAATATCAATATTATATTGAGATTTAATTTTTTTAGAATATATTTTTATAATATTATATGTTTCATAAATATATTCCGGATAACCTAAGATAGTAGTACATGTTATATTTACAAATTGTGACATTATTATATATCAATTAAATTATATAGACTAATTGTGGATTTCAATTTTCAAATAAAAATATAATATATTATAAAATTGAAATCTCATACAATAGTATATTATATTAGAATTTATACCCACCAGCCCTTTGTTGTATTGTAATAATTCAAGATTAAAGTCCCGTGTTTTAGTAGTATTCATGAATGTGCAGAAGGTGCAATGGGAAAAAAACCATTTACAACAGCTGATAAGGAACGATTAGCTGGTAAATATATTGGATTAAAATCAACTTATGTAACTGATCCAGATTTTGTTAAAATATCTTATGCTAGTTTAAAAGAATGTTGTGGATTTCCGGATTTAGGATACTTATATCCTGGATCATCATTCGATGATTTAAATTTTACCCACCTAATTCAAGTTGCTGAAATTTATAGTTGTACACATTTACTAAAACGCATGATTTGGGAAAAATTATATAAATCAATCCGATTTGTTGAAAGTTGGAAAGATGAACTTGTATTTCAAGAATTTATTATAGCTTTTTGGGTAACTGAAGAAATTTATATGAAGTGCAATAAGATTGTATTATTATATAATATTCTTATTGCACAAGTTGATGCTCGATTTAAACTTAAATTAATGGTATGTCCACCGGCTATCGAGCATTTAATGTTTCCAAATCGTGATAAAGTAACAGTCCATCATTTAATGGGGTTATATCATCCCAGAAAAATTAAGCATGCATCGCGATATAAAAGTAAATACTTAGGATATAAAAAACAGTATCCACGTAATATAATTGATATGCTTAAATTTATAATGACTGTTGATTATTAATATTTTTTAAATTATCTTATATATATTATTTTAAACATTATTTATTACTATTAGTATAATAACAATTAAAGCTTCGTTATAATTACATTCAATATATATTATATATAATTACTAATTAATATGTTTTTTGGCGGTTCACCATTTAGTAATATGCCGGGATTTCATCCAGGCATGGGTGAAACACAAGTTGATAATAATGAATATTATGAAATTTTGGGTGTTGATAAAAATGCAACACCTGCTCAAATTAAAAAAGCATTTCGGAAATTGGCTATGAAAGAACATCCAGATAGAGGTGGTGATGAAGAAAAATTCAAAAAAATACAGACTGCATATGAAGTTTTACAAAGTGAAGAAAAACGACATTTATATGATAAATATGGTAAAGAGGGTGTTGAACAAGGCGGTGGTGCATCTCATCATGATATTTTTTCATCAATGTTTGGTGGTGGAGGAGGTGGTTCTCGTCGACCGCAAATGCGTAAGGGTGAAAGTATTTCGCATCCTTTAAAATGTTCACTTGAAGATTTGTATAATGGTAAAACTGTTAAATTGGCAATCAATCGTAAAGTTCCATCTGATAAAGAATCTAAACCTAGAGTATGTACTACTTGTAATGGATCAGGGTTCGTAATGAAAATGAGGCAGATTGGACCTGGAATGATACAACAATCTCAGACAAAATGCACAGATTGTAATGGTTCTGGATATATTGGTAAATTAAAAAAAGAACGAAAAATATTGGAAGTTTTGGTAGAAAAGGGTATGAAAAATAATGATAAAATAAAATTTCAAGGAGAAGCTGATAATTTACCTGGTCATACACCAGGTGATGTTATTTTTGTTGTTCAAGAGCGCAAGCACTCTTTATTTAAACGTAAAGGAAATCATTTGATAATAGAAAAATCTATTACATTATCTGAAGCATTAACTGGGTGTTCAATTGGAATTACTCATTTAGATGGTAGAAAATTGCATATTAAAACAAAAGAGAATGATGTTATTAAACCTGGAATGTTTAAGAGAATTCCAAATGAAGGAATGCCTGTTCGTGGAAATCCATTTGTAAAAGGTAATTTAATATTAATTTTTTCTGTTAAATTTCCAAAACCAGGAGTATTAACTGATGCTATGTGTAAGACGTTGATAGAATTACTTCCTGATAAACCAAGAAAAGTAAATTTGGAAGATCCAGAAGAGTATGAACTTGAACATTGTACACAAGAGATGTTAAAAGAAGATATGGAGCAGAATCGAGAAGCATATGATTCTGATGATGAGCAAGAAGGTCCACGTCAAGTTCAGTGTCAACAATCATAAATTATAAAATTGAATATTAAATATTGATTATACTAAGTATAATGAATACTTAAAAAATGTCTAATAAACAGGCTAGTCAGTCAATAACAGATAATAATCAAATATACACAGATAGTCATCAATTTAATGATATCTTTAATCCAGAAAATCAAGTACCCTTACCTAAATTAGTATCTATGGAAATTTGTAATTTAAAACCAGATCCACCCCCGAATAATTCCAACCAATCTCTTCAATTGCCAGCTAATAATTTAGATATAAAAATTGATCGTGTTACAAATAAACTATTAGAATGCAACACATTAGAAAGTGTAGATGCTAATTTAGAAATTCATGAAGATATTGATGAAATTCAAAAACTTCTGGATCCTACTATAAAAAAATTATTAATAAAACATGACGAATTATATAATGATTTGTTAAATCAACGGTATATATACATGAACTATCAATACAATATGGTTCTTAGACAATCACATTATATGAAATTATTGAATTATTATAAATATGCTAGAATGTATAAAAGTTTATTTTTACAATATATAAGGCAAAACTTAATAGATTTGCAAAATGAAATAGATAGTTACAAATTATCTTATGCAAATCAATGTAACAATTATAAAAAAAGTATTCTAGAATATAAAGAGTTCTTACTTTTAAATCCATCCATAAATGAATTAATCGATATATAAATTCTTTTTTTATTATATTATATGGATAATAATGGAAAGAAACCCAAAGTAACAAAGAAAAAGAAACTATGTAAAAAAAAAACTTCGATTAAAAGGATAAAAGCTCCTTTCAAAAGAATACATTGCCCTATAAAACAAATAAAACCACTGGATAAGGAGAAAACCGCCATAAGAAATCTACTACTTTGTAGTAACGATAGTCAGTATGATATCTGGTAATAAAAAAATTGATTATTTAAATTAATGTATTATGCTTAGATAATTACAACGCGTCACACAAGGTATTCTGGCCTAAAGCTATCGTTGAGCATGTCGAAGCTTGGTGATCATCAATTCTCATTAATCTCGGCTTGCGCCGATACAATTGGCGGAGGCTCAGTTCAACAAGACCGGGCCTTTTCGAAAAAAATTCATGAAGGGGATGCGTATGGGGTATTTGATGGACATAGTTCCGAAACTGGTCATATTGCTGCTCAAGCAGCTAGCGATTCAATTCAGTGTGAACTAGAAAAGCCTGCGGTATGTGAGATGTTAAACACCGCACCGAAGGAATGTATGAAAGAATTATTTGAATGTGCTCATCGCGCAATCTGGACCGCATTCGAGAAACATTTTACTCGGCTTGGTTACGAGGTAAAAGTTGGGTACCGTGAGGGAGATTCAAAATCTTCTGCTGAGAATGCGTTTCTCTTGAAAAAGAAGCCGCATGATTTTGTTTGGAAAGTAATTAAGGGAGGAACAACTGCAACTCTTGTTATCATTTTGGAACCAGATGCTCGGTTTAACCGGACAAATACTCAATTGATTGTGGCGAGTGTTGGCGACTCTACCGCACTTTTGGGTGGCATTTCGGTTCCTGATAGGCAACTGAAAGCAGTTGACCTTTCGTCACATTACCAGGACAAGACGACTGACACATCTACTCCACATGTTAGTGAAGGTGGTGCTTCCGCATCGGATGCCTCAACTTCGCAACCAGTCCAATCAATTTTTGATTGCGCAGAAGCAACCGCAGAAGATGCATGTGCTGTAAGTATGACAGATGGATGCGAACCAACTGTAGAAGATGCATTTGCTGCAACCGACGTGGTAAAACATGAACATTTACCTGGATGCGAATTCGGGACTCTAGTATTGTCATCCGATGAACATAGTCCAGAAAATCCATCTGAATGTGCTCGGATGATTTCATGTTGTCCTAATCCTAAAAACAATAGTGAGCCATATTTACAATTTTGGTACGATAGTCAATCATGGTCTTCAGACAAACTACCAATTTTTGAATATTCTAGTGGGATTCCTAATGCAATTAATCAAGAATACTGTGGTGGCAAGTTTTACAAGAATGTGCGGAATGAATGGGCATCCTTTGTTAGCCTGCCTTCCACTTCAGGACACCAGGAAAGTCTTGCGATGACGCGATCGCTTGGTGATTTTTATTTAGATATTCATGGGGTCTCTCATGATCCGGAAGTCTTGGTGATCGACTTAGATTTAGCGACATCTACAATGGGTGATCGTGATGATGGCGTTCTTGGTATGCTTATGTTGGCATCTGACGGCGTTTGGGATAACTGGAAATTTTCCGATGCAATGGGTGAAATTCTAAACCCTCTTAAGATCCCAGCAGTTATTGCGCAAGTTGCAACCGGTGCAGGTGCTAGTGCTGGAGCTGGAGCTGGAGTTGGAGCTGGAGCTGGAGCTGGAGCTGGTCAGATCACTCAAGCGGTTGTCCAGCGATTGACGGATCAATTTTTGGCTAAAAATGACCAAATTGCGACAGGTCATTTTGGAAACAACCGCGATAATCAGGTTGTACAGATTATTCTACTTGTCAAGGATATGTAATTATATGCCATATTTATTATTATTTTTTAAAAATTGAATTTTATAAGATTAGAGAGAGGATACAGTTTAACTATTCAGCTAAACCACAACCGCGACAGCTATTAGCTAATATCGTGAATCATGCTGAATACAACCTTTTCACTACCCTTTGGTAGCCACGTCATTTTTGCGACATTATTAGTCGTCATCCTCACCTGGCTAGTTTTTTCGCCTCGTGATAACAAATGCGATCAGCAATCATCCAGAAAGATTAAACTACGTCGTTACTTCAATCGTCTTAAGGCAGTGCCGACGATTCGTCGGCGTAAGGTTCGACCTCGATCGACCTTTCTTAAAATCATTTCGAGCAAATTTCAAGAAATGGGTGTATCTGACTTCGAATCGGCGTTTCTTGCTTTGAAGCAGATTTTTCCAAAGGAACAGTTTATTGTTAAGCAGCCTGCCCCAAAAGAGTGCGAATCTCGGCTGATCTTAATTAACTACAAAGAACATTCCAACAACTGGACCGTTCTTGGTCGTAAGTGTCGTGGCTGTATTTTACACTATTCAGAAACTGGTAAGTTGTCTTTTGTCAAGGTTCTTTTGGATCGTGGTGCGGAGCTATTGACTGGTGTTCATGAAACTACTGAAAACGAAAGTATGAGTTTCAAAAAAACCGAACATTTGGACTCTTTGCAAAAGGAATTAATTCGGCGTCTTAGTAAGACTGTCAATGGTCCGGATGATAAGGTAGATTTTCCTTGTACGATTTCGGGTAAAACCGATGGCAGTTTGTGTGGAATTGGTATTTATCCAGATCCATGCAAGGTGAATAAATATGTCACCATGTGTCCATTTGCATCCGAAGTAGCAAAGCAATGCAAGGAAATTGGATCGGACTTGCTTATTCCGAATAGTAAGGGAACATGTACTTTACCGCGCGCCATGTGGTCCTGGACTGTGACAGCAATCTTGTGTGATTTTGGTGGTATGTCATACGAAGCATTGAAGTCACTTGTCAGCCGCGAAAATTTGTCAGAAGTTGACGCATTGAAAATTACTCGACACCCTACAAGTAAGTACACAATTCTTCAGGAGTTTATGCTAAAGTTAATCAAGCTTCGTGAAGATGTTGCCAAGAATCATCCTGATGAAGACATCTCAAAGGATGTTACATATTTTATGTTCGAGACAGTGTGTCCTAATCGTACATGTGCGTGGGGAAAAAAGCATACTGAACTTGCAATTTCGTATGAAAAGTCTGTGTTTCGTTTATTGGGCATGACATATGGAATTGGTGATTACGAAGAGCAATACCGCCCAGCATATCAATTTGCAAATGAGATTGATAGTAATGGATTCAATCATCCATGTTATTGGAATTTGCAAACAGTTAACCAGATTCACGATATGATTTTGGATTTGAATAAGGTCGGTCAAGCATTGATGACTTGGTCTGACTTCTTTGAATTACACCCACCAAATGGTGGGTCGAAAGACTGTGGGGATCCTGAAGGTTACATTATCCAAGTTCCGATTAATACGGATGGATCCTCGAAGACGTTGAGGAATTCTAACGTTTATGAATGGGGAGAGGTGGATTGTAATAAGTTAAAAACTGATGTGTACTATAAGACACATAAGTTGCGTCCAGAAAATATTTCGGAGTTATTGTCTTTGCGTCCAGAAACACATGCATATCTTCCACTCGTAGCCAATTTACATCAACTTGTGAATAGTGTACCAGAAAAACTGGCGCATTTAATTTCTGATATTAATCGCGGTATTAAGAATTACAAAAGTAAGGGTTCGATTGGGAATAAGCTATATGCAACACTGCCAGAAAAGGCCTTAGCTCCGTTTGAACAAAAGCCCATGAATGTGAAGCGTAAGTTTTTGACTAATCAGGGAAATAAGATGATCTGGTATGATTACCTCATTGATTTATTTGATAGTTACTCATTTCATATTGATATTACCAAAACTAATAAGATTAAAATTGTCCAACTTTTCTCCGATATTGTTAGTACATGCAAGTTGATTGAACTAGATACCGATATTGTTGCATTGAAAGAATATATTAGCGCCGAACTATTACATATTAAGAACGGTTCAATTGTGAATTACAGGGCAATTCCGCCTGAATTCACTAAGTTTATCAACTTACTGATGAATGATTAAATGATGTGATATATTGTATATATGATTGATATTGATTGATATTATTTTTTAATAAAAATTGAATAGTTCTATCTATTTATTACTATTTAAAATGATATTATAATAGATAATTAATACTATTGAATATAAAAAATGCCTCCTAAAAAGAAAAGTATTGAGGAAACTTACCAAAAGAAAACTCAAAAAGAGCATATCTTAGATCTACCTGATACATATATCGGTAGTATTGAACCTAAAACAGAAGAACATTGGGTTTATAATAATATATTGAAAACAATAGAAAAAAAGGAAATTACATGGATTCCTGGTCTTTATAAAATATTTGATGAAATTATTGTAAATGCCTTAGATCATTGTGTCCGCGATGATACATTAAAAACAATTAAAGCAACAATTAGTGACAGTGAAATAACAATTTGGAATGATGGAAATGGCATTGATGTTGAGATGCATAAAGAGCACAAAGTATATGTTCCTGAATTAATTTTCGGTCATTTATTGACTTCTGCAAATTATGATAAAAGTGAAGAAAAAATTGTAGGCGGTAAAAACGGATATGGAGCGAAATTAACAAATATTTTCTCAAAAGAATTTATTATTGAGACCGTTGATGGAACTCGTCAAAAAAAATTTATTCAAACTTTTAGAAATAATATGGAAGAAAAAGATAAAGCAAAAGTCACCAGTTGTAAGAAAAAACCTTATACAAAAATTACTTTTACTCCAGATTTTAGTAGATTTGGTATAACTAAATTAAGTGACGATATGATTGGTCTATTTCAAAAACGGATATATGACGCTTGTGCATCAACACCTAAACGAGTTAAAGTTTTATTGAATGATGAAAAATTAGATGTGAAAGAGTTTCAAGATTATGTCAATTTGTATATTGGTAAAAAAGCAGAAATGCCACGAGTTTATGAAACACCACATGAACGATGGGAATATATCGCAGCTTATAATCCAGCTGGAAATTTTGAACAAGTATCTTTTGTAAATGGTATTTGGACAATGTTAGGTGGTTCTCATGTTACATATATTTTAAATCAGATTGTTAAGAAATTAGATACGCATATTAAAAAGGGTAAAAACAAGGATATAACAATCAAGCCGCAATTTATCAAAGATCATTTGTGGCTATTTGTGAAATCAACTATAGTTAATCCGTCATTTGCGAGTCAAACAAAAGATACCCTAACTTCTAAAGTATCAAGTTTTGGATCAAAATGTGATGTATCCGATGACTTTATTAAAAAATTGGCAAAAACAGAAATTGTTAATCGTGTTATTTCATTTGTTCATTTTAAAGATGAATTAGATATGAAAAAAACAGATGGTTCTAAAAGAACCCGACTGAGAAATATTCCGAAACTAGATGATGCGAATTATGCAGGTACAGCAAAATCAAAATTATGTACATTAATTGTAGTTGAGGGAGATTCAGCTCGTACATTTGCAAATAGTGGATTATCTGTTGTAGGACATGATTATTATGGTGTGTTTCCTTTAAAAGGCAAGCCATTAAATGTAAGGGAAGCTACTGCAAGTCAACAAGTTGAAAACGCGGAGATTTCTCATATCAAACAAATATTGGGTTTGCAAATGAATAAAAAATATTCAACTTTAGATACGTTACGATATGGTTCATTGATGGTTTTAACGGATGCAGATGATGATGGAACTCATATTAAGGGCTTAATTATGAATATGATCCACTATTGGTGGCCAGAATTAATGAAATTTCCTGGATTTTTAAAAAGTATGGTAACACCAGTGGTTAAAGTAACTAAAGGTAAAAAGAGTCATGAATTTAGAAATCTAATTGAGTATAATGATTGGAAATCTGAAAATGATACAAAAGGTTGGACAATTAAATATTATAAAGGATTGGGCACATCTACTTCAAATGAAGCCAAAGAATATTTTAAAAATATCGATCATAATCAGTTATTTTATGGTTGGGATAATCATACAAGTGATTCTATAAAATTAGCATTTCAAAAAGACAAAGCGGATCAAAGAAAAGAATGGATTAGAAACTTTAATAAAAAACTTCATTTAAATGCAGATAATCAAAATATTACTTATAATCAATTTATTCACAATGAGTTAATTAATTATTCACAGGCGAGTGTCATTAGACAGATTCCAGCAATCCATGATGGATTAAAACCATCTCAGCGGAAAGTACTATATAGTGCCTTATTACGTAATCTGACAAGTGAAATTAAAGTTGCACAATTTGCTGGATATGTCAGTGAAAAATCATCATATCATCATGGTGAAGCTAGTTTGCAATCTTGTATTGTAAATATGGCTCAGAATTATGTAGGTACGAATAATATAAATTTATTAGTACCAAATGGACAGTTTGGTACTCGGTTGATGGGAGGCAAAGATGCTGCAAGTCCTAGGTATATCTTTACACAATTGGATGAAATAACTAAAATTTTATTCGATCCAAAAGATTTTCCAATATTGAATCAATTAAATGATGATGGATTTTTAATAGAACCGGAATGGTATTTACCAATTTTACCAACTATTCTAATAAATGGAGCGGATGGGATTGGTACTGGTTTTAGTACGAAAATACCTCAACATAATCCAATTGATTTAATTCATAATATTAAACGATTGATGAATGATGAAAAACCGATTGAAATGCAACCTTATTACAGAGGATTTAAAGGTACTATTAATAAGTTATCTTCGACGTGTTATAGTGTACTTGGTAATTACGAACGCATTGGTGATAAAAAGATTCGCATCACTGAATTACCGTTAGGAGTGTGGACATATAATTATCAAGAGTTTTTAGAATCGATTATAATTGATTCTAAGGATAAAAAAACAAAAAAGAAACAGTATATTAAAAGCTATTCAAATAATAATACAGATACTAATGTAGATTTTGAACTTGTTTTTCCAACTAAATTGGAACTTGATAAAGTACTTGAAAACCCAGAACAATTTGAAAAAACATTCAAGCTAACTAGTAAAATAAATACATCAAATATGTATTTATATAGTATTGATAATACTGTTAAAAAATATACATCAACTACACAGATTTTAGAAGATTATTATACAATTCGTTTAGATTATTATCAAAAACGAAAAGATTATTTAGAAATTATTCTAAAAAGGGATTTGGATATTATTAAAAGTAAAGTTAAATTTATCAAAGATGTTATTGCCGAAAAAATTGTAATTTTCAATAAGAAAAAAGATTATATTATGGGAGTTTTAGAAAAAAATAAATATCCTAAATTCTCAATAAATAGTGATCAACCTTCATACAATTATTTATTGGATATGAAAATCTGGAGTTTTTCAAAAGAAAAAATTCAGCAGTTAGTTGAACAATGTAATATTAAAAATGCAGAGTTAAAAGATCTTCAAAGTAAAGATAAAATTCAATTATGGAAAGATGATTTAGACAAGTTTGAAATAGAATATGAAACTCATCTTATGATGTATGAAAGAATGTCTTATTCTGAAAATGTATCTAATAATAAAAAGCAAAAATCTAAAAAAAAATCAAAGAAATAATCATAGATGCAAGAATATTGTATAAAATCAGTATTTACAGGAAATTGCAATGTTGGAAAATCATCTATAATTACTCAATATGCAGATGATTCGTTTGATGATTTTATAAAAAGCACTATCGGTATTGATTTTAGATTGAAAACAATATGCTATAATAATGTCAAAATTAAATTACAATTATGGGATACTGCTGGTCACGAGAAATACCAGTCACTTACTAATACCTATTATAGAGGTATATATCTTTTTTTTATTGTATTTGATATAACTGATAGAGAATCATTTGATAATCTTTCCAATTGGTTGGACCGTATAGATGCCCAATCTGATGTAGTCAGAAGACTAATTTTAGTTGGAAATCGCATAGATTTATCAAATGAACGAAAAATAAGCAAAGACGAAGCGCTATTATTTGCAAAAACCAATAATATGGAGTATTATGAAGTTTCTGCAAAAAATGATACAAATATTGATAAAATGTTTAATACTATAATTGAAAACATCATAGATAATATTGATAAAATTAGATTCGGAAATGGTATTATAGATCGATCAAAATCAAATAATATTCAATTAATA
>MDTD01055942.1_pt1 | contig 11553 bp, 9 predicted proteins | sample 811221 | NCBI WGS metagenome assembly MDTD01 (sample SAMN05326646, study PRJNA326480) | marine metagenome | isolation source: seawater | place: Pacific Ocean: South West | collected 2011
ATCTTTTAGATAATGATCCACGCTTTGTCTATTACCTTAAAGTTCAATACTTGATAACAAAAAGAGCTGTATACTAATTAGTTTCTACTTCTTCTATCTCTTTGACCTCGTTCGTATCCTTTCATAAAAAATGACTCCATTTTAGCTGGACAAGTTTTAGGGTTTGCTTTATTCGTTCTACCCCAGTGATACCCTCTCTGTTCTTGACAAAAGAGTTTGAGACCCGTCATATAACCTTTTCCATATTGAACAGGGTCTGGTTTTACTTTGTATTTCAGGCACGTATCCTTGTGGTGGTTAAGCCTATTTTTTTTAAAACCAAAGTAAGCATCTTTTTTCCCAGCTTTGAACCAGTTGCCTTCTAAGCACTCTTTTTTAGAAATAGAGTGGTAGTTTAAAGAGATTGTTAAAAAGAAGATGGCCAATGCGTTACTCAAACTTTTTTCCTCCTCCTAAAAAGTAAGGGTTCCCTCTCTATTATAAAAGTTTTCAAAAAAAGAGGGAGTATAAAGTTTAGTAAACGGAATTTATTTTAATTTCAAATGGTCTTGTTAGAAGTAATCTCCTAGGTGTTTAATTGCATCGATTTTATGGCCCTTCCCCCTCCCTTTGGGATTCTTTTTTCCACTTAATTTTCCAGTTAGGTCATTTTGAAGGGAGACGTGAAAATCCCTCAGAGTTCTTTTTTCGAGGTCTTTAAAAACAATAAAATTGCCATGTTTCATAAGGTCTACTTTGGGAATACCTGGGTAGTCTTGCTCTCCTCTCATACAAAAACTGCAGCGGAACCGACTCGCAGCAGTCGCTGTAATGCTGACTCCTCTAGCATTTGTATAAGGGTTTGGGTCAAGGAGCGGAATAAAACCATCCTCACAATAATGACAAGGACCTTTCTCCTCCGCTTCTTTTAAGATTTGCTCATCTTTTTCTCTATAACTATGCTTAGAACCCGATGCCTTAAGGGCCTGATAAAATTCGCTCCATGTTGGGAAATAAGAGGACTTTTGAGCAATTTTTTTAAGGACGACCGAAACCTCTTCAGGAGTGGCCATATTTTCTTCCATAATATAATGGGCGTAGGTCGCCAATTTATCTGTAAAGTCCGGGTCTTTGGTTGTTGAAATATTGTTAAATAAGCTTTGTTTTTCTCTAAAGGCCTTTAAGAGGGCCTGAAATTGGTTGTGAGTTTCTCTTTTTCTTTGTTCAGACACGTCTTCGGGAGCTTTCTCCAAGACGTTTTCATTATACTCACTAGAATATTTATCAAGGTCGTTAGAGTTTGTTGCTTGGTCTTTTACGGTTGTATCAATAACCATGGCCATTGTTCTCATTTGGTCACCGAAAGTATTTAAGTCTAAATCAAGAATTTCAGATGAGGGGGATTGGCTATAGTAAACATCCATGAGGTTAGAGAACAATTTATCGTAATTTGAAACCCCCCCAAGTTCATTCAAAAGGTTTTCTGAAGCATAGATGGCCATATCAAGGGCCTTTTTTGACATCTTAGAAAAAAGGGTTTGGTCAGATTGAACATCCTCCCTTTTTTCAAAGGTTTCAATCATTGAATCCATAATAAATTGTACGCGCTTTTGATTATTATCCCTGAACATAACTCATTCCAATTTTTTTACTTTGACACAATGCCTAGCGGTTTTAAATTATTTTACTTGGAGTGGATTATTTACAACAAATTTTAAAGAAACATAATTAATATTTTGAGTAAAGATTTTCCCTTAATGAATTATTGTTTGACCTGTTTGAGTATTTGCCCAGAGAGCTATCTTTATCGCCTTGTGTTGCAGAAGGTAAACTTTATTTACTGAAGACTTCCTCCTTTAAAAAATAAAACTCAATTTATTGTTTTAAACCCTAACTCTATTTAAAAAGAGAGGATTTTTTGAATTGTGATAAAATTCTTCTAGTTTTTAATGCAGCAGAGTTTTTGATGGTTTCCTTAATAAATGGGATCTATTGAATGAAGAGTTTCCAAAAAAAGAAAGTTAATTCTCGGTTCTTTTTCCTTTTGTTTCTCTTTTTTCTTTTCTTTTCAGTGAGCACTTTTTCTCAGTCAAAAAAAGAAAAGCCACTAGATTACAACAAAGACCCAACAGCGGTTGAAGAAGACCTCGATGAGCAAGAAGGTAAAATTGCCGAAGGGTGGGGGAGTTTAAATTCGACGGTTGGAAGTGAAGTCGATAAAGCGGTTTCAAAAGATGCTCTGACAAACCACCTTTTTAATGAACTTGGTAAATTCTCAACAAGTTTTGACCTTGCCAAAGGAAGCATTGGGAAAGAGGGAGATGAGCAAGCTTCTCCTGTACCTGGTACGAGCCTGACTTATGGAGTAGGCCTTAGACTTCAAGTCTATAGAAAGGCCATCGCCAACAAAAATGTTAGATCGACCTACTCAGTTTATGATTATTTTAAATTGTCTATTGTCCCAAGTGTTAACCTTGGCTTTAGTCCTTTTTACGCTAAAGGTAACGCTAATATTGATCTTGAGTTTCAAAATGTTAGAACTGTTTCCCCAAGGGATTACAAGCTCTTTCCCCGTCTAAAAACTCTGGTTAAACAGATAAAAAGAAAGTCGGATAAGGAGCCAAAAAGACCAAGCCACAATACGATCAAAGAGACAAACGAAGAGTTTAAGCACTTTATGCCCCCTAGTGATAAGGAAATTTTTGGTAAGGTTTACCTTGCCGGTATTTTAAACCCCATTACACAAACCTTAAGGCTTCCCCTTCGAACGGGTTTAGTAAAATACATGGAGCCTTATGAGGTCATGTCTTATAGTTTAAATGGTGGAGTTTATCTGGGTGTTGGTTTTGGAACCCCTCTTCCACCTCAGTCTTATTTTTTTAAAGTTTTCAGGTCTGGCATTGAGGGTGGATTTTTTGTTAAGGGTCAGCATCGAGTGACGGTTTTAAGAGAACCACCGGGACCTGGGAATGATCAATTTGTAAGGATTAAATTAACAAGAATAAAGCAGCGAGGTGTTCGAGGAACTCTAGGAAATACGGCAACGACAGACTTAAAAAGTATGATGAAGCTAGACAATAAAATAGAGGGGAATTTTATTTATAAAACTCTAGCTGGCATTCCAAAATTCAGGCCTTTTACCTATTCAATGGAAAAGTCTAAGGCCCTTGTTTATGAACAGGCCTATAGAGTTAATATCAATACTAAAGAAGGGGCCGAAGCCTATAACAAGGCTGCGTGGGGTGATTTTAGGTTGTTGGCAAAGTATTCTTCTAAAAAGGGGTTCATGAGTTTTGGAAAATTAAGTAAAAAACCTGTAGAGCGGATTTATACAAAAAAAGAAAAAAAGAATATTAAAAACCGAACCAAATATATGGAGCTTTTTTTAGTTTCTCTAAGGAAAAGTAAAGTGATTACAACAACTGAAACAGACGGTAATGTTGGTGGACAGCATGAGCATTATTTTGATACTGAGGTTATGTCTGAGAGGCAGAGAAAAATTCTTTTTGCTTTTAACAATGATAGGTCCCATAAATTTACTGTCCATATCGATCCGGAGAGGTTTAAGCACGAATTACACCGCAAAAATAAGGACCCGAACTCTCTATATGTTGTTGTCGAGGTTAAGAGGTCCAATGCGGCCATTACACCTAAAGAATATGTAGAGTTTGTTAAAGAAGTGGAAAGCTCTCTTGATATGCCGGGGATGTTTCCTCTTCCTCCTAAAGGGAAAAGAGGCTATTTCAAGGGAAATCTTGGTAAAACAGATTTGCAATACACTTTAAAAATAAACAGAATGCAAGTTGAAAAATTATTGAATTATCCAGTTGATAAAAAGTGGGCCGCTCTTATGAAGGCCTTTGATCAAAAAGATTGGGACACCAACGCGAAAAGAGTTAAGGCTGTCCTTAAGAGAATGGCCGTGTATGCAGGAACCATTCCTATGAGCATGTTAGGAAGTAAATTAAAAGAAAAGGATGATATTTTAGTTGCGATGATGAAATACCAAAGGTGGATGGAGTTGAAAAAAAGGGCGCGTTACCCTGGGAATACAGATAAAAGTCTTAAGGAGTTTACGGAAGAATTGGGAGAGTTCTTTTATTCGGGAGATTATGGACCGGAAATGATTAAGCTTTTAAGAGTTGTCTTAGATGGAGAAAAAATTCCCTATCAAGGTTACTTTAATAATAAGCTAATTAATGCCCACCGAACGTTTAAATTTAGAGATACTGGCAAGTTTGTAGACCCTAATATTATAAAAATGAAAAGAAGCTTTGATTATTACAGGCCTAATTGGGAAGGAATTCAGGTATCGGGGCTAACGGCAAGTCTCATAGGAAAGAAATTCTTTACGATCCGCTTTAGCTTAAAAAAGAAGCCAAAAACCCTTTATTTCAATTTAAGAAGAAAAGAAACTCTTAATTTTTTTAAAAACAAAAGCCTTGAAACGATTGTTATAAAAAATGATAAGGGACAGTTTAAAGAAGGTCTCAATATTATTCAATTTAGGATTGAGGATAGAAACCACCCCCTCCACTCCATTGTAGAACACTTAGTAATAAAAAAGAGGACACTTCTTTGGGCCAACCGCTACAGGTTGACTATGGCGGCTTCTGAAAATGGAATGCATTACGGAGATGCTGAGTGGACAGATTTTAGGACGAGGATCTTAAAGGGTGATAAGGCAGTTCAGGAGTTTAAAAAGTTTACCAATAAAAATTTTGAAATTTGTCTAGGGAAAACAGCAGCAGAACTTATTTTATTTTTAGGAGATAGACAATTTTTTGTTTGCCCAAAAGATGATGAAAGAAATGAAGATAGTACGTGTAAAAGGGGATTAAATCCCTACAAACACTCTAAAAATAAAAGTAAGAAAGAAAATACAGAACTTCGTAATGAATGGATTATAAAAAATTGCCCTAAAACCTCTGAAGCTGAAAAAATCAAGAAGTTAACTGAAAAGAGGAATGTGTGTCGGGGAATGAATGGAAAGTCTATTATTACTCATTTAGGAAAAAAGCCTTTTTATATGTGTGACCTTGAAAGTAAAGATAGAGATGCAAGAGGTTTTTGCAGATCAGGTTGGAGGCCTTATAAAGCATCTTTAGAAGATCATGAGGATGATCCTTTTAGGGCCCGGAATGAATGGATTATGCAGTATTGCCCACTTTGATTTAGATAAATAACCTCATATTAATGCCAAAGATACGAAGCTAATTATATTTTTCCTTTTCTTTTTTGACAAAATATTTTTCGAAGACTTTGCTAAAAAAGTAAGAGAAGAAGGCCAAAATTGTAATAAGCGCCATGACATATTTAAATTGATTAAAAGGGGCTTTCAGTAACTCATTTTGGTCTTTAAAGAGGTAAATAGTGTAGAAGAGAAGGCCTCCAAGGAAAATGACCTCAATAGATGTTTGAATGAGGATTCTCTTTTTAGATAATCCAAACTCTTGTTTTATCTGAGTTTTTTCAAGTCTTTTTAATTTTCTATTTAAAAGTTTTATTACAGTATCTTTATCGTCCTTTATATCTTGTGAATTTACAGGTGACTGATCTTCCCCATCTTCCTCGAAATATTTTGGCAGAATGGAGGCCGGAAGATTACCTTTTTTAGTTTGGTCGACTCCATTTTCTTTAAGAAATTGAACTGAAAACTCATTAAGCTTTTTGTTAATGAGAGTATCGGCCTTAGGCATCCCATAAGTTATTCTAAACTCTTCTGGTATTAAACTTTCAACTTTTGATAGAAAATGAGTCCAATTAACGATGGGGGTTTCAATAAAATCTACAGCAGGGTCATCTATGTCTGGATCCTTATCACCTAAAAGAAAGATAACTGAGCTTCCTTCTGTTTTACGGATTTCTTTTACAAGTGTAAGGCCATCCATAACAGGCATATTGATATCTGAAATGACAAGTCTATGGAGGAAGTCTCCTTTCTGTCTATGTCTGTGATAAAACTTTTCAAATTTTTCTAATGCTTTGCTTCCATCAGTTGCAAAGTCAATATTAATGGGGATTTGAGGGAATCCGTTTTTGACCTTATCAGCATAAACAGAGGCTTGAGATTCATCATGCGAAACAAAGAGGATATAAAAGATCTTTCTCATTCGCCTTGACCTTTTTTAAGTCTTGCCAACTCTTCATTGGTTGACCTAATTCTTTTTGAAAATATTTTGAACATATCGACCATTTTATTAGGCTGTTGTCTCATAACACCTAAAAAGAACTCTCTATCAAAGGCCACACATGCTGTTTGTTTTCTTGCCATGGCAGAAGCAGTTCTTTGTTCATTCGTCACGAGTCCGATTTCTCCTACGAGGTTTCCTTCCTGGACAGATTTAACTGGTATAATATTATCGTCCTTAAATATGAGTACCTCTAATTCTCCAGACTCAACTAAAAGAGCCGTTGCTCCTTTCTCTCCTTGGGTCATGCATATTTCACCTGCTTCATAAACTATGAAGTAAAAGGTTTCTTGAAAACGCAATATTTCTCTGTCTTTAATTTTTCCAATAAAATTATCGTAGTACGCCCTGATATCAAGGAAGGAGGGAGTTATGTCTCTTCCTAGAGATGGGCTGTTAAATTTAGAAGCAAGCTCTCGAAAACCGATCTCTTTAATATGGTCTTCAAACTGTTTGGGGGCATTAAAAAAAACGGAGTCAACCTTTTTGGTTGCAAGAATATTGAGAAGTCCTTTGAAGATGGACTTAATTAGTAGGTCATTTAGAGAATAGTCCTGGGAAATTGCGACAATATCTATAAAGTAGGCCACACCTTTCATCTGATTAAAAGATTCTGAATAATCAAAAATCAAATTGAGAAGGTCTATTTCATCCTTACTAAACTCTGCACCAGCTTTTTCGGGGTCTTCGTAAGGCACCGCCCTTAATGTGGCAACGGGTCTGCCCGTATCATAAGCGATCATATTGACTGTATCAGGATAAACATCGAAAAAGTCTGAAACCTTTTTAGTAGAACTGAAGATTTTACTGACATTTTTTTTGGATTCCTCTAAGACCAGGTACCTGAGTCTTAATGAATCATTGATCTCTTTTGTGGATTCAGCTTTTTTTATCAAAATGGCCATTTCTCTTCCTCTTCACTTCAATAATTTAAGGTTATCACAAAAGGATGTTTCTAACCTAAGACAAAAACTTTGAATTTTCATTTTGTAAAAAGTTTTGTTATTAATTTTGTAAGGATCTTAGAAGAAAGTTTTAGTTGATAACTTTCTTAAAAAAGCTCTAGAAGGAAGAAAAGTATTTTTAAGTGGATAAAGTATAGGTTAAAAACCTTCTTGCTCTAGTTCTTTTAGAAGTCTTTCCGCTTTTGAGGAAATTTGTGTGGGAACTTGACTTTTCAACTCGATAATAAGGTCTCCGCCACTTGGTGATTGGCCCCTAAGCCTCATTTTACTTCCTGGCTTTGTTCCTCTTTTTATAGAAAGTTCTAGCCGTTTTCCTGAGTGGACTTTGACCCTAAGAGTGCATCCTAAAAGAAGCTTTGTAAGGGGTAACTCTTGAGATACATGCATATCTTGCTTTGTTTGGTGATGATAGGAACTTCCTCCAAAGCCTCTTTGAGCTCCTCCAAAGCCTTGAGATTGAAAGTTAGAAAAAATATTGTCAAACATACCACCTGCACTGGATTGTCCTCCATTTCCAAAAATATTACCGAAGGGGGAGGATCCATTGCCGAACATCTCTTTGAGAATGTCTTGGACGTTATTGAAATTGGCGTTACCGCCGCTTTGAAAGTCGTTAAAGCCTTTACCAAATTGGTCGTATTGAGACCTTTTCTTATCATCGCTTAAAACTTCATAAGCCTCGGATGCTTCTTTAAACATTTGTTCAGCTTTCTGACCAGAATTTCTATCAGGATGGTACTTCATGGCCAACTTACGATAAGCTTTTTTAATATCATTTTTTGAAGCGTTTTTAGGGACCCCTAAAGTGGAATAGTAGTCACGGCTCATAATAAGTTTCTCTCTTTCCTTTTTGAATAATTTGATAAAACGGAGGGGTAATCCCCCTCCTACAAACTTAAATTAAGAAATAGCAATTGTCTTTGGCTTTTTCGATTCAGGGATTTTATTAAAAAGATTAATTGTCAAAATACCATCACTCATTTCAGCGTTTGTTGCTTCTACTGTGTCTGCTATCGAAAATTGTCTTTTAAACTTCCTCGCTGATATGCCTTGGTGAAGGTATGTCCCTGACTCCTCTGTTTTGTTGGCCCCTTCAATCGTAAGGTTTCCATCTTCAATTGAAATCGTTATGTCCTCTTTTTTAAATCCAGCAAGGCAAAGTTGGATTTTGTAGTTTTCTTCATCTAGTTTAATGAGGTCATAATGTGGGAAAGTAGATGGCTTGGAATCAAACATAGAATCGAAGCGGTCAAATATCGACTCAAAACCAACAGTAAAAGGGTCAAGGTGGGCTAATTTTCTTGTTCTCGGTAACATAATAAACTCCTTAGATTAAGCAAGTTAACAAGTTAATAAATTTTGTGAGTAAAAGTCGTCTCTTTAAGCCCGTCTTTCATCCACATAATGAAGTTGGGAGCCGTTTTTAAGGTGTCAAGGTTATCATTTACCTAATAATTAAAAACACAAAAAGAAGTGGAAGCAATGTCGTTAATTATTGAGAAAACCAATTAAATAAAGTTATGGTATAAAAACCAGAAAAAATCCGATTAATCTTAAATTCCAATTATTAAACAAAAACTATTTACTAATTGTTGGAAAAGGCCTTATAAACATTGAATAAAGCCTATCTAGCTTTTGTTTTATTCCTGAATATAAAGATTTACTATTATAATGATTAGTGTCAATTTAAAAATGAGGCTTTTAGAGATTGAGCTTTCGTTTTATCGAATTAAAGAATAGAGACGTCCTTTAAGGCAAACTTCTTTTTTTAAAAAAAAATCAAGGTTAATTATTAAGGAAAAGTAATTGGAAAAAAAAAGTATAAGTAATATCAATGTGGCTTACTTGGGTGAAGATGAACTTTACTTTCAAAAGTTAGTTACTCATTTTAAAAAGGTTTATCCAAATCTTGTGCTTAATTTTTTCAATAAAAAGGTAATTGATAATTTAAGCGCTTTTAAGTTAATGACAGATCTGGTGACCTTAGAACTTAATATTTTATATATTGATTATTCACTTTATTCAGAAAGTTATCTGAAACTAGCAAAATTTATAAAAGATCAGGCAACAACAAGGAGTATACCTTTAATTGGTCTAAGCGGTTTAAATAATACTAACGAAGAATTTTATAGGGGTTTAATTGCTGGCTTTAACGTTATTTACAATAAAAGTATAGAAGTAACTGATGCTGTTTTTCATGGAATGAAGTTGGCTTACCCTGATGTAGCAAAAATTCAAAAAGTTGCTCTAGTTGATCAATTAATTTTCCCTTTAAAGGCATTTCACTTTTTTAGAGTTGGTTTTGTAACACCTGAATATATTCATGTCGAATGTAATTTAAAACTAGAGATTGGTGAAGAGGTTTTAATTTCAGGAGGGATAGTGGATGAATTGAAATGTAGCCATTTTAAAGTAATAAGAAAAATAGAGGAAAACTTTTATTACAATTTTAGTTTTTCTTATGACTTAAAGTTTTTAAACCCAAAGTTAGAAGATGAATTAGGACCTGATGAGCTTGAGAGGTTAAATCCGGATGAAAAATTGAAGAAAATGGAAAAATTAGAATTAATGAAAAAGAAAGAGAGGGAAAATTGGTTTGATAACAAAAACAAACCTTCTATTGGGAAGAGAGTAAAAGTTTTATTTTTTGATGAAGACTTAGAAATATTAAAACAGACCCAAAAACAAATTGATGACTTTTCCTATTCGATAAGAGTCCATCAGTTTATGGATGATGAGGGTAAAGTTATTAAAGAAGTCATGCCAAGTATAATTGTGTTTTGTAAAAAGAAAGTAAGAAATCCAGCGAAATTTTTTATACCAAATGATTTACAAGCTTTTAGAAAAGTAATTGAATTAATTAAAAAAAGCAAAGGTTTTTCACCTTTTATTATTATATTTAACGAAGATGAAGATTTATCCAATTTAAAGAAAAAATTAAATTATGAAAGAGTTTTGCCAATAAAAAAAGAATTTTCCCTACAATTGACTTCAGACATAATCAAGAGTTTTGAAGAAAAAGAAGGTCGGCAATTAACTCATGATCCATCCTTAAGTTTTGCAAAAACTGAAAAGCGTTATTATTTAGACAAAAAAGATATGAGGAGTATTGTAAAGAGTGAGCATGATGTTGAAGTTCATTCTATGTCTGAAACTTTTTTTTCTCTTACTGCTCCATCTAGTATTTTAGAAAGAACAGTCGTTAAAATTGATGACCCCTTTGAAATGGGTCTTACATTAATAACTAAGGAGAGTGAGGAAAAATCGTGTATGGCCCTTGTTAATGGAATAAGTTCAAAGAATATGGCCGAGTTAAGGCAGCTTGTTAATAAAATGATTAAAGATAAGAAGGAAACGCCCGAAGATGAATGACCTCCAAGTTAAACAGGGTGAAACAAGGCATTTTTTCACGGCCTTGCCTCTACAAAATACATTAAAAGATGATCCTAATTATATATTGTCTAATGAATGCTTTTTTCTTAAATTGTTAATTCTTGCCTCATATTTTTTATTAGCTAAGAACCTATCAAAAGCTTCAATGATATGATGGTGATTAAGGGTTGAGAGGTGATAGTTCGACTTGTCAGAAGGAAGGTCTTGATTAAAAATTAAGGCATTTTTCTTTGAAATCTTTCCTTTTTCTAATAATTCTTTTTGTTTGTGAAGCCCAACTTGGATATTAACATACGCACCATCGAATTTACCTTTAGCTATAACACTGATAACTTTAGTTAGTGTAGGAAAGTGTTGAAGGAGTACTTTTTTGTTTTTTATGTCTCCTAGGTATGGGTAGGGTGTGAAGCCTAAAACTGTGGCCATCGTTTTAAATTTTTTATTTTTAGATTTCCAGTTTGGATGTGCCAGAATGCCATCTATGAAAGGAGTGACTGGTGAGCTATATCTAAAACGAGCAAACTTTTTTAGGTCTTCTTTTTTCTTCCCTTGTCCCCAAAATTTGTTATCAGGATACTTGAAATCTATTCTGCCATCCAAAAGGCTTGTTAAAAGACGTTTGACTGGGAGTGGTTTATATTTAAAATTAATTTTTAGAAATGACCTATTATTTTTTTCTGCAATGATTTTTTCCTCAGTATTGTAATATTCCTGAAATAAATCGAATATATCTCTCCCAAATCCTTTGTAAACCAGTTTTTTATTTTCTTTTTTTACATAAAAATGTGGTGCGTATTGGAGGTTCTCAACACCTATGGCGTAGGTAATTGTTTCACTCGCTTTTAAGCTGAATGAAAAAAGTAGAAAAATAAGGAGAAATTTCATTTTATTACTCACTTTTTGTATTAGTTAATATTTATTTACAGTTTTAATTCAGTTCTTTTTTTGAATCTTAACACTATTTTCTTGAACTAATTAAATTAAATGAAATGTTTTAGAACCATAATTGTTTACGAAAATCTTTA